>OBLV0100000006.1_pt1 | contig 263517 bp, 252 predicted proteins | sample 1520071 | NCBI WGS metagenome assembly OBLV01 (sample SAMEA3888446, study PRJEB22518) | metagenome | reverse complement strand
ATCGTGATGTGACTGGAGTTCAGACGTGTGCTCTTCCGATCTGGCGCGGCGGACGCCGCCGGCCGTCGCCGCGGGGCCGCCGCAGATCCTGTCCGCCGGGGTCCAACCGGCCGTGGTCGGCTCGGGATCGGTGGTAAGCGCGGTCGTGCGCACGACGCCGGGTGTGGTCAGCGTCGTCGCGGCGGCAGCCGGCGTCTCGGTGCCGGTGCCGAAGGTGGGCGCCGGCTTGTTCGAAGGCAGCACGACCTTGCCGTCGCTGCCGCCGTTCGCGAGCGGCCGCTATGCGGTCACGTTCATCGCGCGCGACGCCCGCGGCCGCACCACCCAGAGCGCGGTCGGCGTCACGGTGCGCTGATGCGCGCGCTCGCCCTCGTTCTGGTGCTGGCCGGACCCGTCGTGCCCAACGGCGGCTTCGCGCACGTCGGCCCGACGCCGCCGCCGCACGGCTATCCGGCGATCCGCTCGTACGCGATCTCGACCACCGCGATCCGCTGCGGGACGCCGGTTCGCGGCAGTGTCGAGACGTCGCCCAACGTGCACTACGTCGAGGTGCGCGTCGACTATCGCAGCATCCCGCTGCACCAGGAGGGGCCGGGCCGGTTCTCGCTCACCTACACCGTGCCGTGGTGGCTGCCGTTCTGGCTGCGGCACGCCTACACGGTCGAGATCATCGCCCGTAGCATCGACGGCGTCGAGACCGGCCGTTCGCTCGACGTCACGCTCCACTAAAGCGCGCGCAGCGCCGCGACGGTCTCGCCGAGGAAGGTCGCGTGGTACGCGACGATGTCGGTGACGCCCGGAAAGCGCGGGTCGCCGCCGCGCGCGCCGAGCGCGTAGCGCGTCCCGTCGCCGAGCAGCAGCCCGCGCTCGGTCATGACGGCGAGCGCTTCGCGCACGCAGGCGTCGGCGCCGGCGCGCAGCTCGGGATCGACGAACGCGTTCGGCGGCAGCGCGTCGCGCAACCGCATCACGCCGTCGACCGCCTCGCGCGCGTCGAACGGCAGGTCGACCGCCAGCAGCCACGCTGCGAGCAGCGCGCTGGTGGTGACCGGTCGCGCAGCGGCCAGCGCGGTCGCGAGCTCGCCGCGGCGGTCGTAGCGCAGCTGGCGGTACAGCATCGAGAGCCGCCGGCCGCGGAACGGATCGAACGCGATCGCCGCCAGCCAGACGTCGCCGACCGGAAGCAGGTGCTCGACGATCCCTTTGAGCGGACGCATCCGGCCGTCGGTGCTGTAGAATCCTTCGGGGGTGACGAAGAACGATCCGCCGCGCTCGACCACGCCGACGATCCGCGCCACGTCGGCGTCGACGTTCGCGCGCAGCGCGTCGAGCAGCTCGCGGCGGTACGGCTCGCGCACGTACGCGAGGCGAACGCGCACGTCGCCGGCGACGAAGAACGACGGCACGAGCAGATCGGCGAGCGTCGCCGCGCCGGGCGGCGCCGTCGTCAGCGCTTCGGGCCGGAACACCACGTCGAGCGGAAGGTCGCCGTGACGCGCGTACACGTCCTGGGTCACGCTGCGCAGGGGACGCGCCGACAGTTCGTTCTCGAGCGGCAGCATGCCGAGCGCCCCGAACAGCGGGCCGGCGTTCACCGTGCGCATGAAACCCAGCCACGGCATGCGCAGCGCGAAGAAGCCCGGTTCGTACATGCGCCGTGACGACGCGGTGTAGAGGGTTCGTCCGGTCTGCAGCATCGCGCGCTGGACGATCAGCTCGGACTCGTCCTCGTGCTGGTGGTTCGCGACCAGCACGACGCCGCGATGGCGGAACGGCAGCCGGCCCCACTGACGAACGCGCAGGTGCAGCGTGATCAGCGGCTGGCGGATCACGGTCGCCAGCCCCACCAGCAGCGCCTGCGTCAGCGGCACCGTCGGACGCCGTCCGACGCGCAGCACGGTCAGCGAGCCGATCGCGACGCTCGCCGCGGCGGCGCCGAACAGCCAGCGATACCCGATCGCCGGCGTCGCGCCGCGCGCGATGATCCAGCCGCCGATCTTCGGCGCCGCGATCGCCGGCAGGCTCGACAGCGTTCCCCACACGCCGAGGTCGCGCGCGACGTCGCCCATCTCGGGGATCGCGTCGAGCGCGAGCGCGTAGCCGACCGAGAACACGCCGCCGAAACCCAAGCCGAACAGCGCTGCGAAGCCGAAGATCCAGCGCGGATCGGGGACGAGCGCGAAGCCGAGCGCCGCGGCGGTCATCGGCACGCCCGACAGCGCGACGACGACGCGCCGGTCGAGCCGGTCGGAGAAGCGGCCCGCGACGATGCTCGACACGATCGCACCCAGCAGCGCCGCGCCGGCGACCAGTCCGGTGCCGCGCGTCGCGTCGTGCACGCCGAGCACGTCGCTGAAGAAGTATAGGATGTACGTGTACAGCAGCGTCATCCCGAGCACGATCCAACCGCGCGCGATCAGCGTGACGCCGAGATCGTGACGGTCGCGCACGACCGCGTGCGGCGGCGGCGCGCTCGGCGGAGCGTTCGGTATCGTCATCAGCGAGGTGGCGGCGATCGCGATCGCGATCGCCATCGCGACGAGCGCCTGCGCCGGCGCGAGCAGCGACGCGGCCGCCAAGCCGAGCACGGTGCCGACCAGCGTCATCGCGCCGCGCACGCCCGCCGATGCGCCCCAGGCCGCGCGCGGGACGACCTCGGGGAGCAGCACCTGATAGATCGTCTGCGCCGCGCCGAGCGCGACGGTCGCCGCGAGCAGCGCGACCGTCAGCTCGCCGACCGACGCCGCCAGCGCCATCCCGACCAGCGCCGCGACGTCGACCACGACCGCGAGCGCGGTCTCGCGCCGGCGGTCGCCGCCGCGGCGCCGCGCGCGGTCGGAGAGCGCACCTGCCACCGGCGGAACGACCGCCGCCGCCAAGATCGCCAGCGTGGCGAGGTTCGACAGGATCGCGGTGTGATCGCTCGGCGCCAAGCGCAGCACGATCGCCGGCGCGACGATGGTGAGGAGCGCGGTGTCCTGGAAGTGGATGCCGATCCACAGCGCGTTGACCGCGAAGTGGTTGCGCGCGCGAAAGGTGCTAATCGATGTCGGCCCAGGCGGCGACCACGACCGTCACGTGCGCGTCCGGCTCGCCGAACGCGACGTGCGCCGGCGGCAGCGCGCGCGACGCGTCGCGTTCGGTCGTGCCGTACGAGCCGCGGGTGACGCGAAACGCCAGCCGCGCGCCGCGGTGCAGCTGCAGCGCCAGCCGGAAGTGGCGCGCGTCGACGCGATCCATCCGCACCTCGGCCGGCGACCAGCTGGTTCGCTCGGTGCTGATGTAGATGTCGTCGCCCGGCGGCGTGCGCGGCGGAACGATGACGTCGATCGTGGTGGTGACCAGCGCGGTCTCGTCGGCGTCGGACTCGGCGGCCGGCGCGAGCACGTACGCGCTGCGCGGGATCTTCGCCGCCGGCTGCGCGTCGCCGGCCAGCTTGCGCGGCGTCGCGCGCCCGTCGGCGTCCAGCTCGACCGCGATCGCGCGGCCGGGGACGATCGCCGCGCACGACGCGCCGTCGGCCACCCGCAGCACGCCGGCGCCCGCGACGATCAGCCGGTCGCCGTCGCACGCCAGCGGCACGATGCGGAACAGCGCGGCCGCGGTCGCCGCGGCGACGAAGACGAGCGGGTTCACGGTGTGATCGCGAAGCTCCAGCGCGGCTGCCAGCGCGTCCCGCCCCAGCCGAAGTCGTACGCGCGCCCGATGTCGAGACCGATGTTCGGGAACGGCCGGAAGCGCACGTCGCCGCGGACTTCCCACAGCGGCCGCCCGAACCCGTCGAACTGCGGGAAGTCCGACGTGCGCGTGACGGTCAGCCGGTACGACGTGTTGATGTCGGGCGTGACCTGCAGGACGCCGTCGTACGCGCGGTAGGTGCGCGCGCCGGTGAACGCGGCGTAGCCGAAATACGGCGTGCCGTCGGGAAGCAGCAGCGGCGCGATCGGCGACGGGTAGAACAGCGACTGATAGCCCGGGTAGACGTCCTGGCTCCAGCTGGCTTGATAGCCGGCGAAGACGCTGATCTTGCGCGACAGCGTGCGCGACGCGGTCGCGGTTCCGGTCAGCGTGTCGAGGTGATGCGGGAACGCGTACCACGTTCGCGCTTCGTCGAGCGTCGTCGCCAGCGTCGCGCCGAGCGGCACGCGCACGACCGGCGTCGCGACGAACAGGTCGACCGTCTTGCGCCAGACGGTGGCGAAGTCGTGCGCGTTGGGCAACTCGAACAGCAGTCCGTTGCGCTGCGCGTCGAAGCCGTAGCTGCCGGTGAGCCGCCACGTCGCACCGCCGAGCAGCGGCTCGTCCGGCGTTCGCAGGCTGGCGGTGTACGACGAGCCGCCGCCGGTGTTGCGCGTGTAGTCCATCCGGCCGCCGGCGCTGCCGAACGCGGCCGTCAGTCCGGTGTGCATCGCGGTGCCGTAGATCGAGCCGCTGGCGTCGGCTTCGAGCGTGTAGCGCGCCCCCAACCGGCGGTACGCGTTGAAGCCGTGGATCGCGTAGCCGCGCAGCGGCAGATCGATCGACGCCGCCGCGTACGCTTCGTCGCCCGACACCACTTGCTGCTGGAGCGCGATCGCCGGACCGGGCCCGTCATCCCAGCGGGCGTGCAGCGCGGTCAGCGAGGTCGGCGAGCCGAACAGTCCGTACGGCTGGTCGAAGTCGGCGCCGCCGAGGCTCGTCGCGCCGAAGCCGGCCGCGGTCGCATACGTGTAGAGATACGACGGCACCGGCAGACCGCCGACCGAGGTCGGGAACGCGGCCGGCGTGAACCGCACGTCGGCGTGCGGCGTGATCGCCGCGTGACGCGCGCGGATGAACGCGCTGCGGTCGTCGACGTCGGGGAACGCGAAGCGCGACGCGTCGAACTCGGCCGCCGCCGGCGTGCCGAGCCGGTGCGTCGTGCGCGTGACGCCGCGGGTCGCGTCGAGCAGGTCGACGCGGTCGCCGTCGAGGTCGACCGCGACGGCGTCGGCCTCCGCGCTCGCGGCCCCGTGCATCACCCGAGCGTGGCCGGCCAGCACCGCGCGGTCCGTCTTGAGGTCGACGAAGGCGGCGTCGGCGCGCGCGCGCGTTCCGTCGGCGAGCGTCAGCGTCGCGCCGTTGCGCGCGACGACGGCCAGCGTGTCGGAGAAGAACACGATCGTGCCGCCGTCGAGCCCGACCGTCGCGCGCGCGAGCGCGACGGCCGGCCACAGCAGCGCGCCGGCCACGGCGATCAGGCTCGCCGCCGCGCGCACCGCGCTCACGCTACCCCGGCGGACGGTTCGGCTGTCCCGGCCGCGCGGTCGGGAAACCACCGGGCGGTGTCGCGTGCGGCGCCGGGAACAGTCCGCCCGGCGGGAACGGGTTGGGGTTGAACGGCGTCGGTACCGCGCCCGGCTGCGCCGCCTGCGGCACGTTGCCGCGGTCGTCGGACCAGGCGAACACCGTCACCCGAATCTCCTGCGCGTCGACCTCTCGGGTGAGGTACTGGCGCGGCGGCGCTTCGAGGCCGTCGTCGCCGAGCGCGACCGAGTTCCACGACCCGCGCGTGATGCGAAACGCGAACTTCGTCCCCGATGCGAAGCGCCGCACGGCGCGGTAGCGCTGGCCGTCGATGCGGTCCATCTTGATCGCCTGCGGGTTCCAGCCGCTCGCGTCGGTGCTGATGTAGACGTCGGAGCCCAGCGGCGTGGTCGGAGGAACCGTCACCACGAACGCGACCGCGACCTCTTTGCCGGTCAGCCCCGGACCGACGATCTCGGGCGCGTTCTGCGTGGTCGGCTTGGTCGCGGTCAGCGGCTGCGCGACCGCCGCGTACTGCGCGTCGAGCGCGAGGTGCTTGGTGGTGAGGTCGAGCTCGACGACCTGCTTGCTGGCCGGATCGATCACCGCGCGCGCGAACAGCTTCGCGTGCGGGACGAGCGGGGTCGGCTTGCCGCTGTCGTAGTCCGCCGTGCGGTAGTCGGGCGCGAGCTTGAACGCGTCGCCGGTCGTGAAGAAGACGTAGCCGCCGCGCACGTCGAGCAGCTGGCCGGTGAAGCGCACCAGCGCGCCCTGCGCGAACGACGGCAGCGCGAGCGCGCACAGCGCCAGCGCGCAGACTGCGGTGAAGATGCGGCGCGCGATCACGGCGTCACCGTCACGCCGAGCGCCGGCGTCCAGCGCTCGTCGGCGAAGTTGAAGTAGTAGCTGCGGGTCACGTCGACCATGATCTGCTTGGAGAGGCGGAAGCGCACGTCGGCGAGCAGTTGCCACGGCGGCTGGCCGTAGAGGCCCGGCACGGGCGCCGGCGTGTCGTAGAACCGCGATAGGGTGGTCTTGAGCGCGAAGTACCCGGTCGGCGAGTAGATGATCGATCCGGTGTAGCCGCGCGACGTCGCCAAGCCGCGAAACGCGCTCTGTCCGCCGAACGTGCCGAACTGCGTCGTTACGAAATCAGGCGAGGGCGTGTACGCCAGCAGCTGCTGGCCGCCCCAGTAGTCGTCGGTGGTCCGCACCTCGTAGGCGACGTAGTACTGCAGGTGCAGCTTCGGTTTCCCGTCGGCGAGGCTGAACAGCAGATCGCCGAGCGAGACCATGTGCGGGATGTTGTACCACTGCTCTTGCCGGTCGTACGAGGTCGAGAACGTGAGAAACTGATCGCGGACCGGGCTGAGCTTGAGGGGCGCCGTATAGAGCGTTCCGCCGACGTAGTGATAGATCGAGTCCGGCGGACCGGGCTGCTCGTTCGGATAACCGCCCTCGCCGTAGGCGTCGTGCGCGAACCCGACGCCGGCGCGCGGCCGCAGATAGAGCGCGGCCGTGGTGTGGAGCAGTTGTGACGGGCCGCCGGTGAACGCCAGCACGCCGTCGGTGGGGTGCTCGCGCCAGCGCGGGTCGAACGACGCGGTCGGGATCGTGTCGTTGGCGACCGTCGGGATCCCGAGCAGGTACTGATAGTAGTTGTTCTGCGTGTAGCTGATGTTCGAGCCGCGGAAGCCGCCGGCGATCTGGATCTGGCCGAAGCCGGCCGCGTTGATCGGCCGGTTGATGATCCCCGGCTGCGCCGCCGACTCTTGCACGAACAGGTGCGTCTCGAGCTTGGGCGCCCAGCGTTTGTAGGCGACCAGGTTGTACTGGCGCTGCTCCTGCGTCAGCGGATCGATCCCGAACGCGATGTAGTCCTGGTCCCACACGAAGTGCTGGTCGAAGGCCAGGTACATCCCGTTGAAGTCGTCGTCGCGGAGGTGCAGCGCGGTCAGGCTGTGGGCCGAGCCGTTGAACGGCACCCCGACGTCGAAGTTCCCGCCGAAGAAGGTGTTCTCGAAGAAGTGCGAGTTGGCCGAGAAGGTGACCACGTAGCGCGGCAGCGGGGTGTAGATGCCGGCCGTGTAGATGCGCGGCAGGTTGAACAAGACGTTGGTCTTGGGCACGATCCGCGCGCCGGTGGCGATGATGTACGGCCGCTCGCCGGTCAGGTCGGGGAAGTAGTACGCGTCGCCGGGCTGCTCGCGGACCGTCGTCGGATGCGACCAGTCGATCCCGAAGAACGTCTCGCGCTCGGGCGTTCCGCCGGCCGGCAGGAAGTACGAACGGTCCAGATCGGGATAGCCGGCGAACGCGGCGCCCGTCGCGTGGACCGTCGGCCCGTCGACGTGTACGTCGCCGGCCACCAGGTAGCGGTTGAGCTTGAGGTCCATCGAGAAGGTCTGACCGCTGACCACCGTGCCGTCCGACAGCCGTACCCGGACGTTGCCGTCGGCCGTCACGATGAAACGGTTGTAATAGAAGTCGACCGTCTTGGCGGTGACGTCGAGACTCGTCGGGGGGAGCGCCAGCGCGGTCGCCGAGGCGCTCGCGAAAAGCGCGCTCGCCAGCGCGATCAGGACCGGGAAGCGCATGTGCAGCTTCACGCGTTCAGCACCGCGGGAGGCGCGGTCCTGCGAGGGATGGAACGGCCGCGGACGGGATGCCGCGGATTCTCACCATCGTCATGGACTCGGCCGGCGTCGGCGCTCTCCCAGATGCTGGGGCCTACCATGACGCAGCGAACGCGAACACGGTCGGAAACGTCGCGGAACGCCTGGGAGGACTGCGGCTGCCGAACTTCGAGCGGCTCGGCCTGGGCCACATCACCGCCGTGCGAGGCGTGACGTCCGCCGATGCGCCCGGCGCTGCCGTCGGCCGGCTGCGCGAGCGCAGCCGGGGCAAGGACACGATCACCGGCCACTGGGAGATGGCGGGGGTCGTCACCGAGGTGCCGTTCCCGACCTACCCGGACGGCTTTCCGCCCGAGGTCGTCGAGGCGTTCACGGCCATCGCCGGCAAGCCGCCGCTGGGCAACGTCCCCGCCTCGGGGACCGACATCATCGCGGATCTGGGCGAGGAGCACCAGCGCACCGGCCGGCCGATCCTGTACACCTCGGCCGACTCGGTCTTCCAGGTCGCGGCCCACGAAGAGACGGTCCCGCTGGCGACGCTGTACGACTGGTGCGAGCGCGCGCGGGCGATGCTGCGGCCGCCGCACGAGGTCAACCGCGTGATCGCCCGGCCGTTCATCGGCGCGCCCGGCGCGTACGCCCGGACCCCGAACCGGCGCGACTTCGCGATCCCGCCGCCGCCGACCGTGCTCGACCGCCTCGAGCAGCAGGGTGTACCGGTGCACGCGGTCGGGAAGATTTGTGACATCTACAGCGGTCATGGGATCGCATCGTCCGTCCGCGTCGCCGACAACGGCGAGGCGGTCGACCGTGCGCTCGCCTTGGCCGATGCAACGGATCACGGGCTGGTGTTCGTCAACCTCAACGATTTCGACACGAAGTTCGGGCATCGGCGCGACGTACGCGGCTACGGCGACGCGCTGGCGCGCCTCGACGCCCGGATCCCCGCCTTGCTCGAGCGGGTCCGGCCCGGCGACGCGCTGATGTTCACCGCCGACCACGGCTGCGACCCGACCCAGCCGGGGACCGACCATACCCGCGAGTTCGTCCCCTACCTCGAGTACGGCCGCGGCGGCTGCGAGCTGGGGATCGTCGACGGGCTGGGATACGTCGGCGAGCGGATCGAGGCGATCCTGGGATCGCCGTCGTGAGTACGCTCGAGCTGCGGCAGCTCGAGGCGCCCGACACCGGCGCGCTGCCGGTCGGCGTTCCGTTTCCGCCCGCGCCCGCGCGTCCGGTCTGGTTCCACCTCGCCAAGCGCGCGCTCGACCTGCTGCTCTCGCTGGCGATCCTGATCCTGACCTCACCGCTGGTGCTGCTGGCGATGCTCGGGATCGTGATCGTCAGCGGCGGCAGCCCGATCTACCGCCAGGACCGCGTCGGCCAGGGCGGCCGGCGGTTCCGGATGTTCAAGCTGCGCACGATGGTGCGCAACGCCCACTCGATGCTGCCGGAGCTGCGGCGCTTCAACGAAGTCGACGGGCCGGTGTTCAAGATGCGCGACGATCCGCGGCTGCACGCGCTCGGATCGTTCCTGCGCCGGACCTCGATCGACGAGCTGCCCAACTTCGTCAACGTGCTGCTGGGCGAGATGGCGATCGTCGGCCCGCGGCCGCCGCTCCCCGAAGAGGTCGCGCACTACGACGGCTACGCGCTGCGCCGGCTGGTCGTCAAGCCCGGCGTGACCTGCCTGTGGCAGATCTCGGGCCGTTCGCACCTCTCGTTCGAGGAGTGGATGGCGCTCGACAACGCCTACATCGATGCGTGGTCGCCGTGGTACGACCTCGCGATCGTCGCGAAGACGATCCCGGCCGTCCTGCGGGGGGTGGGCGCGCATTAACCGCCGGCTGACCGTCGTCGCCGACCGGCGCACACAGCGCCGGCTGGCCCGTTCGACGGTGCTGGTTATGGGGGCGACGCTGGCGTCGACCGTGCTGGGGTTCGTGCGCGAGGTCGTCTACGCGCGCTTCTACGGCACGTCGTGGGAACTCGACGCGTTTCTGGCCGCGTCGATCGTTCCCGTCATCCTGTTCGGGGTGTTCAACGGCGCGCTGGTGACGGCGCTGGTGCCGGTCTTCTCCAACTACGTCAGCACCGAGCGCGAGCGCGAAGCGTGGGATCTGGCGTGGACCGTGATCGCGCTGCTGGTCACCGTGCTCGGCGTGTGCGCGGCCGCCGGCGCGTGGCTGGCGCCGTGGTACGTGCCGCACATCGCGCACTTCGCCGCGCCGAACGTCTCCGCGGCGGCGGTCGAGATGACGCGCTGGCTGATGCCGACGATCGTCGCCAGCAGTCTGGCCGGCGTGATCGGCGCGCTGCTCAACGCCTACCACCGCTTCGGCGCCGCCGCGCTCCAGGGGTTCGTCGCCAACCTGTGCATCATCGTCTGCGTCTGGTTCGCGCAGCCGCACTACGGCGCGTACGCGCTGGTGCTCGGTGCGCTGGCCGGCGCCTTCGCGTCGCTGGCGACGCTGCTGCCGGCGTTTCTGGGGCTGCGCCGCCTGCGTTTCACCATCGACCTGCAGCACCCGGGACTGATCCGGCTCATGCACGTGCTGGGACCGATCGCGATCGGGTCGGCGGCCGGCCAGATCGCGTTGCTGTTCGACCGCTACTTCGCCTCGGGTTTGAACGAAGGCACGATCGCCGGGATGAACTACGCGGTCAAGATCGTCGGTTTCCCGCAGCAGATCTTCGTCACCGCGATCGCGACGGTGATCTTCCCGCTGTTCGCCGGCCAGTTCGCGCAGAAGAACCGGCCCGCGATGCGCAGCAGCGTCGCGACCGGGCTGCAGATGGTGATCTTCCTGACGCTCCCGTCGGCGCTCGGGCTGTGCATGCTGGCCGGCCCGATCGTGCAGACGCTGCTCGAGCGCGGCGCGTTCGGCCCGCAGGCGACCGTGCTGTGCGCGCAGCTGCTGCCGTTCGCCGCGGTCGGACTGGTCGCGACCGCCGCCAACATCGTGCTGAGCCGCTGCCTGTACGCGGCCGGGGTGGTGCGGATCGCGATCGCGATCTCGGTCGCGACCGTCGCCCTCAACGTCGCGCTGTCGGTGCTGTGGCTGCCGTCGCTGGGCGCGCGCGGGCTGCTGCTCGCCAACGCCGTCTCCCAGACGCTGCAGACCTGCGCGTACGTCGCGGTCGCCTGGCGCGTGCTGGGCGGCTTCAACCTCGGCGCGGTCGCGGTCTCGTTCGTCAAGGTCGGCGCGTGCTCGACGGTGATGGCGGCCGCGCTGGCGGCCGTGCAGCTGACCCGCACGCCGCCGTCGCCGTCGACGCTGGCGCGGGTGACGAACTTGGGCGAGCACCTGCTGTTCGGCGCGTGCGTGTTCTTGGTGCTGGCGCGGCTGGTCGACTCCGAGGAGCTGCAGCTCGCGACGAACCTGCTCTTGCGGCGGCGTTCGCGCGACCTCGTCCCCTTGCCGTGATCTTCCGGCCGTGGACGGTCACGCTGCGCACGCCGGCGCACACGCCGGTCGACGCGACCAGCGCGCTCGTCTTCGTGGCGTGCGCGATCGCGGTCGGCCTGCTGACGCGGCGGCGGCCGGCGCTCGGCGTCGCGGCGCTGCTGGTGCTGGCTCCGTTCGACTTCGCGCGCTACGCGGGGCCGACCACGGTTACGACGCTCAAGGCCGGGCTGATCGGGATGTTCGTCGCGCTGGCGTTCGCGCGCTTCGATCTGACCGCGTTTCGCACCGCCCCGGTGCGCGCAGTGCTGATCGCGTTCGCCGCGACGCTGGCGGCGATCGCCCTGAGCGCGCTGCACGCGCAGCACCTCGGCGAAGTGCTGCGCGAAGGACTCAAGTCCGGCGAGTACCTGCTGCTGCTCGTCGGCGCGCTGATCGCGTTCGCAACCGATCCCGACGACCGTCCGCTGTGGCTGATGCTCGAAGTCGCGGTCCTGCTGGTCTCGCTCTCGGCGCTGGCCGAGTACCTGACCGGCGCGCGCAGCGGGATCATGCTGCACGGCCACTCGGCGCCGCGCATCGCCGGCGCGCTCGAAGGCCCCAACCAGCTCGCCGGCTACTTCGACGTCACGATCCCGGTGCTGGTCGCGCGCGCGCTCGTCCACCGCGACCGCTTCCTGACGGCCGTGATCGCGATCGCGGCCGTCACCGATCTGCTGACGATCTCGCGGTCGGGGATCATCGGCGTTTCGCTCGGCGTGATCCTCGTGCTGCTGATCCTGCGCCCGTTCGACAACACGGCGTGGCGGTTCGCGGCGGCCGTCGCGCTGGTGCTCGGGATCGGTGCCGGTGCGGCCGCGTGGGCCGGCGTCCCAGCCGGCTACTTCTCGCTCGACCCGCAGACGAGTTCGGCCGATCATCTGGCGAACCGCGCCCAGCTGTGGCGCGCCGCGATCGCGCTGTGGCAGACGTCGCCGGTGGTCGGCGTCGGCGCCGGCAACTACGAGCTCGACTTGAGCGAAGTCGGGTTGGTCGACGTCCGAACCCATGCCAACAGCGTCTACCTGCAGAGTCTGGCCGAGGAAGGGCTGATCGGGCTGGTGACGACGGTGGGATTGATCGTGACCGTGATCGTCACGCTCGCCCGCAGCGTGCGCCGGCCGCTGGTCGTCGGCGTGCTCGGCGCGACGATCGCGCTCGCCGCGCACCAGATCTTCGACGACCTGTTCTTCTTTCCGAAGGTCGCGTCGGTCTACTGGCTGCTGGTCGGCGTCGCGCTGGCCGAGATCGCCGCGCGGCGGCTGTTCGAACGACGTCGCGCCGCCGCCTCGGTGGCGAAGCCGGCGCCGGCAGCGGTCGCCGCTCCGTGATGCGCACCGCGCAGCAGCGCGTCGCGCTGGTCGCGCCGTTCTTCGGGCGCGACGTGCGGGGGCGCAAGGAGCGCTACGCGTTCGCGTTCGCGACCCACCTCGCGCTCGAAGGCGTCGCGGTCGAGGTGATCACGACGACCACCACCTCCGAGGCGCCGGACGCGAACTTCTTCGTGGCCGGAACCGACCATACCGAGCCGTTCCCGGTCCACCGCTTTCGCGTCAACGCGCCCGACCGCGTCGCGTACGAAGAGGCGCTGCTCGCCGCCGGCCGCGGCGCGGCGCTCGACGAAGCGCGCGAACGCGCGCTGCTCGACGAACGCGTGCGCAGCCCCGAGTTGCTGACGCACGTGCGCGCCGCGGCCGACCGCTACGACGCGTTCCTGCTGTTCGATCTGACCGTGCCGACGACCGTGCACGCGCTCACCGACGTGGCCGAGTGCGCGATCCTCGTCCCGCTGCTCGACGACGAGCCGGCGGCGCGCGTGCCGGCGGTCGCCGCCGCGGTCTCGCACGCGCGGATGATCCTGTGCACGACCGAAGCCGAAGCGCTGCTGCTGGCTGAGCTCTACGGTTCGGGCCCGCGGCTGCGCGCGCGCGTCGTGGGCCTGGGCGCCGACGTCGTGCCGCCCGACAGTCTGCCGCCCGACCGGGTTGCGCGCCTCACCCGCGGCCAACCGTACGTGCTGGCCGCCGGTGGGCGCGACGACGCCGCGCTGGCGCAGATGCGCACCGCGATGGTGCGTGTCGTCGCGCTCGACGAGACCGAAGCGCGCGACCGCGCGGCGCTGTTCGCGTACGCGACCGCGGTCGCGATCACCGGGCCGGGGCTCGGCTTCGTCCCCGAGCTCGGCGAAGCGTGGGCCTACCGCAAGCCCGTGCTGGTCGCGGCCGACGTCCCGGGCGCGGCCGTGCTGGTGCGCCAGACCGGCGGCGGAATCGTCGTCGCGCCCGACGGCTGGCGGGCCGCGCTCGACGGCTTGCCGGCGGCCGACGTGCTGGCCGCGCTGGCGCGCGCCGGCGCCGAGTATATCGACGAACGCGGCGGCTGGCCGGGCGTCGCCGCCCGCACCTCGGAAGCGATCGACGGGCTCGGCGCGCTCGACGCCGCGCGTTCGAACGACCTGCTGCTCGCTCAGGTCGCGTACCTGTATCCGCTCGTGCAGCGGCAGCGCCGCACGATCGAAGCGATGCGCGTCAGCCGCTTCTGGCAGCTGCGCGACGGCTGGTTCGCGCTCAAGCGGCGATTCGGGATCGGCCCGGTCGACGATCCGGTGCAGATCTCGGACGAAGACGCGCGCACCGTCGAGCTGGCGGCGCTCGGCGACCCGTACCAGCTGTTTCGCCAGCAGCACCGGCTGCGCGCGGAGGACGTCGACCGGATGTGCGCGGTGGTCCGCTTTCTGCCGGTGCAGGTCGCGTTCGCGCTGGTCGTCGACGCGCGCGGCCGCCGGCTCGACGGGCTCGCGGCGACGCTGCAGTCGCTGCGCGACCAGGTCTACGAGCGGTGGACCGCGCGCGTGCTGGTCGCCGACCCGCCCGACGACGCGCTGCTCGCGCAGCTGCACGCGGCGGCCGCCGGCGACGGGCGGATCGTCGTCGTCGCAGCCGGCGACGACCGCTTCGGCGGTGCCGACGTCGTCGGCCGGCTCGACCCGTCCGACCGGCTCGAGCCGCACGCGCTGTTCGAGCTGGCTCTGGCGCTGCAGGACGGCGCCGACGTCGTGTACTCGGACGAAGACCGGCTCGACGAGCACAACGTTCCCGGCGATCCGTGGTTCAAGCCCGACTGGTCGCCCGAGACGCTGCTCACCCGCGACTACGTCGGCGGGATCTGCGTGCTTCGCCGCACGCTGCTCGAACGCGCCGGCGGCGTGCGCGACGTGTTCGAGACCGCCACGTGGTACGAAGCGCTGTTGCGCGCGACCGAGCTGACCGATCGCATCGTCCACGTTCCGCGCGTGCTCTGCCACCGCCACGCCGCCAACGTCGCCGACCAGCGCGACGTCGCGCTGGCGGTCGAGGTCGCGCTGCGGCGGCGCGGCGAGAGCGCCGCGGTGCACGCGGTCGACGGCGGCGTCGACGTTCGCTTCACGGTGCCCGGCGGCGAGCGCGTCTGCTTGATCGTCCCGACGCGCGACCGGGCCGATCTGCTCGCGCCGTGCCTGGCCTCGATCTTCGCGCGCACGACCTATCCCGACGTCGAGGTGCTGGTGGTCGACAACGCCAGCCGCGAGCCCGCGACCGCCGAGCTCCTGGCGCACTGGGAGGCGCGCGAGCCGGCGCGCTTTCGCGTGCTGCGCGATCCGGCGCCGTTCAACTACTCGCGGCTCAACAACGACGCGGTGCGCGCGACCGACGCGCCGTTCGTGCTGCTGCTCAACAACGACACCGAGGTGGTCTCGCCGGACTGGATCGACGCGCTGCTCGGACAGGCGCGGCGGCCGGAGATCGGCGCCGCCGGCGCGATGCTGGTCTACCCCGACGGCACCGTGCAGCACGGCGGGATCGTGCTCGGAATCCTCGGCTTGGCGGGGCACGCGCACCGCTATCTGCCGGCCGGCGCGCGCGGCTACCACGGCGGGCTCGCGTTCGACACGAACTACCTCGCCGTCACCGGCGCGTGCCTGATGGTCGAGAAGCGCAAGTACGAGGAGTGCGGCGGGCTCGACGAACGGCTGGCGGTCTCGTACAACGACGTCGACCTGTGTCTCAAGCTGCGGCGGCGCGGTTACCGCAACGTGTTCGTTCCGCGCGCGCGGCTGCTCCACTACGAGTCGGAGAGCCGCGGTGACGACGACACGCCGGCCAAGGTCGCGCGCGCGCTCGACGAGGTGGCGCTGATTCGCCGTCGCTGGACGGCCTGGGTCGCGCGCGATCCGTACTACAACCCGAACCTAACCGTCGACGCGGAAGACTTCAGCCTGCGGCTGTCGTCCTGAAGTAGTCCAGCGTTCGGCGCAGCCCCGTTTCGAGCGGCGTGCTCGGCGCCCAGTCGAGCAGCGCGCGCGCCAGCGCGACGTCGGGCCGGCGGCGGGTCGGGTCGTCGGGCGGGAGCGACTCGTTGACGGTGCGCAGCTCCGTCCCGGCCAGCCGCGCCGTCACCTCCGCCAGCTGGCGGATCGTGTACTCGCCGTCGTTGCCGACGTTGACGACGCGGCCGCGCAGGCCGTCGCGCGTCGCCAGCCGCACGATCCCGTCGACCAGGTCGTCGACGTAGCAGAAGCTGCGCGTCTGCGAGCCGTCGCCGTACACGGTCAGCGGCTCGCCGCGCAGCGCCGCGACGCAGAAGTTCGGGATCACGCGCCCGTCGCCGGCCTGCATTCGCGGCCCGTAGGTGTTGAAGATGCGGACCACCCGGCCGTCGATGCCGAGCTTGCGCACCGCGGTCGTCACGTACGCTTCGCCGAAGCGCTTCGACTCGTCGTAGCACGAGCGCTGACCGACCGGGTTGACGTTGCCCCAGTACGTCTCGCGCTGCGGGTGCTCGTGCGGATCGCCGTAGCTCTCGCTGGTCGACGCGAACAGCAGCGTCGCGCCGGCGCGGCGCACCGTCTCGACCGCGTGCATCGTGCCGAGCGCGTTGACCGCCATCGTTTCGAGCGCGAGCCGCTCGTAGTGGACCGGGCTGGCGGGCGAGGCGAAGTGCAGCACGACGTTCGGCGCGCGCAGCGGCTCGGGGAGCGTGTCCGTCCACCGCTCCCAGGGCTGCGACGCGTCGGCTTCGACGAACGTGAAGCGCGGGTTTGCGCGCGCCTCGGCGAGGTTGCGCGGCGATCCGGTCGCCAGGTTGTCGACGCCGACGACGGTCGCACCGTCGCGCAGCAGGCGGTCGCACAGGTGCGAGGCGACGAATCCGGCCGCGCCGGTCACGTAGGCGATCACGACGGCGGCCGCCGATTCCGGCGCAGGAGCCGCCCCAGCGCGAGCTTGGCGCGCCAGAACCTGCTGCCCACCACGACCTGCGTGAGCTGTTCGGTCTGGTGGACTTGCGCGCGCGTTTGTGCGATCTCCCCGTCGAGCAGCGCCGCGGCCGTTGCCGCCACGCGCTCGGCCTGATCGCGCGCCGCCGCCAGGTCGTCGCGCAGCCCAGCCGCGACGCTCCGTTCCGACTGCAGGGCGGCGCGCAGCTCACCGCATTGGGCGGCGACGCCGTTGCGCTCGGTGGTGATGCGGTCGCGCTCGGTGGTGATGCGATCGCGCTCGGTGGTGATGCGGTCGCGCTCGGCGGCGATCCGGTCCCGCTCGGCGGCGAGGCGATCGCGTTCCACCCGCAACGCGTCGCGGTCGTCGACGGCGGCGCGGCGGTGGCGTTCGATCTCGCCGGCGCGCTCGCGCTCGCGCGCGGTCTCGATGCGCGCGCGGACGATCTCCGAGAACGCGAACAGCTCCTCGGCGGACGGCCGCTCCGGCACCTTGCGCAGCAGCATCGCGTGCGGTGCGATGCGGCTGACATCGGCGCGCGGATCGGGCGCGAAGCCGGCCTCGGCGAACTTCTCGAGCCAGACCAGGACCGGTCGCACGTTGACGTGGGTCGGCTCGTCGAAGTCGCTGGGCGTCGACGAGAACGCAATGGCGTCGGCGAGCGCGGTCAGGTTGCGGATCGCCGGGCCGGTCTCGGCGGCGGGCACGTGCTCGAGCACTTCCAGGCAGGCCGCCAGATCGTAGCGACCGGCCGGCGGATCGAGGATCGATCCGACGCGGCAGAACGCGCGGACGTCGGCGCGCACGTTCTCGATCGCGTACGGCGACACGTCGAAGCCTTCGGCGCGAACGTTGCGATCCCACAACGCCTCGACCAAGAACCCGAAGGCACAGCCGACGTCGATCACCGACGCGGGCTGCGCCGCGCGGACGATCGCGTCGGCGACGTCGGCGAAGAACGTCGTCCACCGTTCGCTGCGCTCGTAGGGCCGCGGCCCGCAGTGCGAGCGGTAGTAAGCTTCGTCGTAGAGGACGGCGGGATCGCCGTTCGCGTCTCGCGCGAGCGCTCGCTGCACGCGGCGTTGTTCGCGGACGGGTGCGCCGCGCCTGGCAGGGAGGCTCCCACGATGCGCGGCGAAGGCCCGAGCGGGATGGACGACATTCGGCCGGACGGTACGCCGCTGGACAGGGTCGAGCGGCTCGCCGGAACGCTCGACGCCGAGCGGGCGCGGCTGCACCGCGCGCGCTACGATTACGCGGTCGTCGACCGCAGCCGCTTCGCGCGCCTGCGCTCGACGTGGTTCCTGTTCAAGCACGCGCTCGGTTTCGCGCGCGAGCGCGACCGCTACGCCGCCGTCTCGCGGCCCGAGCTCGCATTTCTCGCCGCGGTGCCGCCGCCCGCCGTCGAGGTGTCGTCCCACGCGCGCGCCGTCGCTGCGCCCGCCGCCGCCCCCGCCGCGAGCGCCGACCCGTACGAGCTCTGGCGCGCCGCCCACGATCCGCGCCCGGCCGACCTCGAGCGGATGCGCGAGATGGTCGGCGCGCTCGCGTACCGGCCGCTGTTCAGCATCATCATGCCGACCTACGAGACGCCCGAGCAGCTGCTGCTCGACGCGATCCGTTCGGTGCGCGAACAGGTGTATCCGAACTGGGAGCTGTGCGTCGCCGACGACGCGTCACCGTCGCCGCACGTGCGTCGGATCCTCGACGACGCCGCCGCGCGCGACGACCGCATCCGGCTGGTCTACCGCACCACGAATGGGCACATCTCGCAGGCCTCGAACTCCGCCCTGGCGATCGCGCGCGGCGAGTTCGTCGCGCTGTTCGACCACGACGACCTGCTCAGCCCCGACGCGCTGTTCGAGAACGCCGTCCTGCTCAACCGGCATCCCGACGCCGACATGATCTACTCCGACGAGGACAAGTGCGACGAGGCCGGCCGGCGCCGCGATCCGTTCTTCAAGCCGGACTGGTCGCCCGAGACGTTCCTCTCGAAGATGTACACCTGCCACTTCGGCGTGTACCGCCGCAGCATCGTCGAGCGAATCGGCGGGTTTCGCAGCGCGTTCGACGGCAGTCAAGACTACGATCTCGTCTTGCGCTTCACCGAGCACACCGACCGCGTCTACCACATCCCGCGCGTGCTGTACCACTGGCGCATCCACGCCGCCTCGGCCGCCGGCGGCACGGCGGCCAAGCCGTACGCGTACGTCGCTGCACAGCAGGCGCTCACCGAAGCGCTCGCGCGCCGCGGCGAGCCGGCGGAAGTCCACCACGTCCCCGGTTATCCCGGTCACTACGTGCCGCGGTTCGAGATCGTCGCGCCGGGTCGAGTCGCGATCGTCGTCCCGACTCGCGACCGGGGGGCGCTGCTCGACCGTGCGCTGCGCTCGGTGGTGAACGTCAGCACCTACCGCGACTGGGAGATCGTGGTCGTCGACGACGGCAGCGTCGAACCGGCGACGCAGCAGGTGCTCGACGCGTACGCCGCCGAGCTCGGGGAGCGGTTCCGCGTGCTGCGCGTCGACGAGCCGTTCAACTTCTCACGGCTGGTCAACGCGGGCGTCGCGCAGACCGGCGCGCCCTACGTGGTGTTGCTCAACAACGACACCGAGATCGTGACGCCGGACTGGCTCGAGGCGATGATCGAGCAGTGCCAGCGGCCGGCGATCGGCGCCGTCGGCGTGAAGCTGGTCTACCCCGACGGCCGGCTGCAGCACGGCGGCGTCGTGCTGGGACTGGGCGGCGTGGCCGGTCACGGCCACTACGGCGAGCCGGGCGAGAGCCCCGGGTACTACGGCGCGCTGGTCTGTCTGAACAACTACTCGGCGGTGACCGCGGCCTGCATGATGGTGCGACGCTCGGCGTACCTCGAGGTCGGCGGCTTCGACGAAGAGCTGGCCGTCGCGTACAACGACGTCGACTTCTGCCTCAAGCTCGGCGCTGCAGGGTACCGCACGGTGTACCTGCCGCACGTGACGGTCGTGCACGTCGAGTCCGCCTCGCGCGGCTCGGACCTATCGGCGACCAACGAGCCGCGCAACCTCATGGAGCAGGCGATCGTAATGGCGCGCTGGCGCGCGGCGATCGAACGCGACCCGTACTTCAGCCCGCACCTCAGCCTGCGCCACTCGTCGTACACGATCGCGGCGCCGTGACGGATCGCGGCCACGAGGTCGATTCGCGCGCGGTCGAGATCGTCGCGCTGGCCGGCGTCGTCATGGCGGCGATGCTGCTGGCTCTGGCGTGGACGCGGATCGTCCCGATCTTCGAGGCGCCCGACGAACCGGTTCATTTCGACTACGCGCTCACGCTCGCGCACGCCGGCCGGCTGCTGACCTCGCGCGAAGGTCCGGTCGGCCTCGCCGATCCCGACTCCGTCTATTTGTTCCAACGGGTCGAGGTCGAGCGGATCTCTTTCCACCCGCTGCAGCGCGTCGCCGCCGGCTACGGAACGCCGCAGTATTATCGCGACGTCGACGCGCACGCACCGGCGGTCGACGCCGGCACCTTTCGCCGCCCGCATGCCGTGCCGTACGTGGTGTCGGTCTATCCCTTCTTGTTCTACGCGCTCGAGGCGCTGGTCATTCGCGCCGTCGCACCGTTCACGGGACTGACCGGCGAGTTCTTCGCGGCCCGCGCCTTCTGCGCGCTGCTGGCCGGCGTCGCAACGGTGTTCGCGTACTTCACGCTGCGCGAACTGCGCTTTCGCGCCGACCGCGCGCTGCTGATCACGGCGATCATCGGTCTGTGGCCGCTGGCGACCTTCGTCGGCTCGTACGTCCAGCCCGACAACCTGTCGTTCGCGCTGGTCTCGGCGGTGCTGTGGGCGACCGTGCGCTTCAAGCGCGATCCGGCCGATCGCCGCGGGGTGCCGCTGATCGGCGTGCTGCTGGGGCTGCTCGCGATCACCAAGCCGCACGTGTTCGTCGCCGTTTTCGTCCCGGTCGCCGCGCTCTGTCTGAGCAGCGCGCTGCGCTTGCCCGTAGCGGAGCGGCGGTCCCGTCGAGCGGTGCTGTGGCTGTGCCTCCCGGCGCTGGCGACGCTGGCCCTGCAGTACGGTTACATCGCGCCGTTTTGGGTGCACGCGGAGTCGGTGACGGTCGAACGAATGCGCAACGAAGCGCTGGCGCACGCCTACGCGCGCGACGGCCTGGCCGGCGCGCTCCCGCTGCTGACGGGTACGGCCGGCAGGGCGCTCAACGACTTCTTCGGGACGAACGGCAAGACGGCGATGTCGTTCTGGGGCGATTTCGGCTGGCTCGACACGCCGCTGATCATCGCCGGTCCGCGCGTCGAAGCGCTGGTGCGCACCGGCATCCACGTCCTGAGCGTCGTCTGCATCGCGGGAGCCGCCTTCGCGGTCGCCGGATACGTGCGCGACACGGTGTCGATCGCGTTGCGCGGACGGCCGAGGTCGGCGCTGCGCTTGCTGTTCGCCGATCCGCTGACCTCGTCGTACCTGCTGTTCGGCGCCGCCCTGTTCGGACTGTACGTCGTGACCGACGACGGTTTCGGCGCGCAGGGCCGCAACTGGATTCCGTTCTCGCTGCCGATCGTGCTGATCGCGGTCGACGTCGCCCCGCGCGCGCTGGCCACGTTTCGGCTGGCCGCGCCGGCCGCCATCGTGATGACGGCGCTTCTCGCGCTGTACGCGGCGGTCGGGACGCACGCCGCGTTGGCGACCGTCGGGGACCGCTATTACCGCGGGGGCGAGGTAGTGCCGGACGGCGCCTGGGTCGGCGCGCAGTGGGACGGAACCACGACGCTCGGCGTCATCGACGAGGTCCGCGACGATGCAAGCCCGGGCCGGCTCCGCACGCACGATCCGATCGCGGTCCGCGGTTGGGCAGTCGATGCGCATCACCTGACCGTCGCGCGGGCGGTGTGGCTCGAGATCGACGGTGACCGAATCGTTCCGGCCAGGTACGGTTCGACGCGCCCGGACGTCGCCGACGCGCTGCGCCCGAGCTATGCCGACAGTGGATTCGATGCGACGCTTCGGCCCGGCACGCTGGCGCCGGGAACGCACCGCCTCCAACTGTGCGTGGTGACGGCCGACTTGGCGTTCTACGAGCGGCTCGCCGACCAGCGCACGCTCGTGGTGGCGCCTTGAAGCAGCTCGTGCGGCGGACCGACCTGCGCGCGGCGGCGATCGCGATCGTCGCGCTGCTGATCGTCGCCGTCGCGCTGCTCGCCGGTCGGGCCGGCGACGTGGCCGGTGCGCCGGCGGTCGAGCCGGCGCAAGACCTGCGCACCAGCGACGATCTGGCCGGGTACGCGTTCGACGATTGGCAGTCCGGTTTCACCGGCGCCGCCCACCTGATCGAACCTGGCCGCCTCGAGCTGCCGCGCGCGCGCGACCTCGTCATTCGCGGCTGGGCGTTCGACCCGGACGTTCCGCCGCCCGACGCGACCGTGCTGGGCATCGTCGACGAGCGCGACTACGAGCACGTCGCGTCGGCGTTGCCGCGCCCCGACGTCGCGGCCGCGAAAGGCGATGCGGCGGCGGCGGCGTCAGGCTACGAGGCGCCGCTCGACACGAGCACGCTCGCAGCCGGGGTCCACACCTTTCGCATCGCGATCGTCTCGCGCTCGAGCGGCGTCGTGCACCGTAGCGCCCGCCCGCTGACGTTCGTCGTGCGCTGACGCTCGTCGTGCGCTGACGTCCCCGCGTCGCGCTAGACGGCGACGGTGCGCGAATCGCCGATCAGATAATAGCGACCCTCGCCTGCGTCGAAGACCGCGCAGTCGACGCGCCGTTCCCCGTCCTCCTCGAGCGACAAGGCGATCCGAAATCCGGTCAACGGATCGCCGACCTCGGGATACTCGCGCAGTACGTCGGGCCGTTCGATGTCGTACGGCGCTTCGATCCGTTTGCGCCCGTCGATGAAGACGGCGATGTGATCGCCGCGGCGCGTGCCGCGGCCGAGCGTCCCCCAGCCTGCGACCGTGATCCGGCGGCCCTCGACCAGCAGCTCGTCGACGTATCCCGTCGCCGGCTGCAGCGCGTGCGGGACGGACGGATCGAGCCGCTCCGCGCCGGCGTGCGCATCGACGTCGCGCAAGTAGGCCTGCACGACCTCGCGCGCGGGACCGACGCGGCGGACGGTGCCGCCGTCGAGCCACACGACCCGATCGCAGCTGTCGGCGACGAACGGGAGATCGTGCGAGACGGTCACGATCGTCGCATGCGCGTTCCAGAGCGCGTCCATCCGCGCCGTGGACTTGCGACGGAATGCTTCGTCACCGACCGACAGCACCTCGTCGATCAACAGGATGTCGGGCCGCACGTCGGTCGCGATCGCGAAGCTCAGCCGCGCGTTCATCCCCGACGAGAGCGCCTTGAGCGGGATGTCCGCATAGTCGCGCAGCTCGGCGAACTCCAGGATCGCCGGGAGCCGCGCTCGGATCTCGGCGCGCGAGAAGCCCAGCAGCATCCCGTAGTAGAGCACGTTCTCCATGACGGTCAGGTCGCCGTCGAAGCCGGCGCCCAGCTCGATGAGGGCGGCAACGTGGCCCGAAACCTCGACCCGGCCCGAGCTCGGCCGCAGGACCCGCGCCGCCAGCTTGAGCACCGTCGACTTCCCGCTTCCATTCGGTCCGATCAGGCCGACTTTCTCGCCGCGCTCGATCGTGAAGCTCATCTCGGTGATCGTGCGGCGGCGGCGCGGGCGGCGCGCCCGGCGGCGGAGCAGCCGGAACAGCGAGCGCTTGAGGTCGTACGAGAACTCCTCTTGGGTGCGCCGCCACAGCGTCACTCCCTCGAAGCGGATCGCGTCGCTCACAACAGGTCGAGGATGTCGGCGCGCAGCAGCGCGAACAGCAGCGCGCCGGCCGCCAGCGTGACCACGCCGGTGAGCAGCGGGTCGAGCAGCGCGTGCAGCGGCGGCGGCTGCGCCGTCAGCGCCACCGTGCGCACGCTCTCGACGATGTTGGCGATCGGGTTGAGCGCGATGTACCCGCGCACCGACGGCGGCACGACCGACGCCGGGTAGAACACCGGCGAGGTCATGTAGAGGATGAACGTCACGACCTCGTACAGGTACGGCAGGTCGCGAAAGTAGACGTACAGCGCCGACAGCGCGAGCGCGAAGCCGAGCGAGATCAGCACCAGCCCGGCCAGCGGGAAGACCAGTGCGACCGCGTTGACGATCGAGTGGGTTCGCACCAGCGTCACGATCACGAGCAGCGGAACGCTTCCCACCAGCAGCTGGAACACGTTCGCTGCGACGACCGAGACCGGGAAGACGCTCATCGGCAGCGCGATCTTGTTGAGCAGGCCGCCGTTGCCGACGATGCTCGACAGTGCCTGCGACGTCGTCCCGGCGAAGAACGCCAGCACCGCGAGCGCGGTGAACACCGCCAGCGCGTACGCGCCGACCGAACCGCCGTACGCCGAGGCGAACGCGGTTCCGAAGATCGCGGCATAGACGCCCGTCATCAGCAGCGGGTTCGAGAGCGACCAGAACACCCCGAGCGCCGATCCGCGGTACCGGATCTTGAGCGAGCGCGCAGCCAGCATCGCGACGATCGCGGCGTAGTGCCGCCGGCTCGGAATCGCGAGCGTTTCCTGCGAAATCGAGAGCATGAAGCCGGTTGCCGATTCTTATGCGGTCGCGGGATTCCTTGAAAGGCGTGCGGTTGCGGTCAGTCGAGCCGGTACGCGTAGAACAGGTCGCGCACGGCGTCGTCGCCGGCACCGGAATGGAACGGGAAACCGCTCGTCCACTCCGCCGGGACCGGCTCGACGGCGAAGATCTGGTTGCCGCTCGCGAAGGTGAGCGCACCCAGCACGCGTCCGGTGCGCGCGTCGAGCGCGTGGATCGCGCAGGTGCTGCGATCGACGTCGAGCCCCGGCGCATAGGCCCGGAAACGCGGGATCACCCGCGAGGTGCCGGCGAACGCGACGCCGCCGGCAAAGCCGAGCCCGCGCGTCCAGCCCGGCAGCCGAGCGATCGGCGCGAAGCGCTCGTTATCCGCGAGGCCGACCTCGCCGTAACCGCTGTTGTCGATCCAGAGCCGTCCCTCGTGCAGCCGCGCGGAGTGCGGCCGCGTCAGCCCGCGCACGACCGGTTCGCGCGTCGCGCCGGAGAACACGACGCCGCGGCCGTCGACCGGAAAATCCGGCTCGCCGGGAACCCGGTCGCCCGGGCGGTCGCACGACGCGGTGAAGAACGAGCGCCGCAGGTTCGGGCCGGCCGCGATCGAGTTGAGCTGCAAGTAGTTGCGGTCGGTGCGCGGCGCGCCGTCGCGCTCGACCGACGCCGGCCACCACACCGGCACCGCGGTGCCGTGGCGGAACATGACGACCATGTTGCGGCCGACGGCGTTGGCGTGCAGCCGCGGGCCGATCATCGCCAGGTCGTGCACGTACGACGAACCCGGCAGATACCAGCTGCGGGTCGGAACGAGCGGGCGCCGCGCGTCCGACGCGACCGGCGCGAGCTCGACGATCCCGTTGGGGTTGCGGGTCGAAGCGACGTACAGCCGGCGCGCGCCGTGGTCGAAGACGACCCCCGACGGGTGCGGGATGCGCAGGTACGAGATTCGCGGCTCCGCGCGAGCGTCGATCGCCAGCAGCAGGTGCTCGTACTCGCGCGAGACGATCAGCGTCACGCCGCAGCCCGCCAGCACGTCCCACCAGTCGCCGCTCGCCTCCGCGTCGAGCGCGCGCGCGTCGACCGGGCCGGGCGCGCCCCACTGCGCGACGACCTGGGCGGGATCGCGCCACTCGGCGCCGTGGCGCGCGAAGCGCTCGTCGTCGCTTTCGCTCATCGGGGTTCGCGTTGCAGCTCGCGGCGGAGCTTCCAGGCGCCGGCGTACATGCGCAGCGCCGAACCGTAGCCGGTCGTGGAGTGGCCGCCGTGCCGCCGCGCCGAGAAGATCGGCACCTCGATCATCGGATAGTCCCGGCGCCGCACGACCGCGTTGAACTCGGCGTCGATCAGGTCGTCGTCGCTGCGCAGCCGCAGCAGCGCGTCGAACGTGCGCGGGAAGATCTTCGGCGTGCCGTTGACGTCCCAGCACGACAGGTCGAAGAGCGTGCGGCACTCGATGTTGTACAGCAGCGAACCGGCCCTCCGCACGAGGCTCTCGCGAATCTTGCGGTTCGCCTTTACCACCACGGCCGGGAACGCGCGCGCGTAGAGCAGCATCAGAATGAGGTCCCGGTCGGTCGTGCGGGCCGAGTTCGTGTAACAAATCGACGCGCCGCGCGCCTCGGCGATCCCGCGCTTGACCGCGCGGCCCCAGCCGCCGCGTGGCTCGCGCACGGCACGAACGCGCGCGTAGCGCGCGGCCAGCGCGTCGCAGGCCGCCTCGGTGCCGTCGCGCTGCGCGCCGCTGACGACCAGCAGCGTCTCGCGCGCGATCGAGGCGCCGTCGAGCGCGCGCTCGTAGGCGTCGACGGTCGCGCCGATGTGGTCCGCTTGGTCGTAGACGGGCAGCACGATCGAGACGGCCGGCGCGCTCAAACGCGCGCTCCGGCGACCAGCGCCTGCGCGCGCGCCGCGATCGCGTCCGCGCTCAGCTCGTGCAGCGCGTGGTAGTAGCGCTGGCCGCCGCTGCGGCCCTGCGGCGGCCGGCGCACGCCGATGCGCACCAGCCGCGATGCGGTCCCGGCCTCGGCGATCGTCTCGGCGACCAGCGAGCCGAGCGCGCCGTCGACGTACTGCGCTTCGACGCTCACCAGCAACCGGTGTGCCGCGGCCAGTTGCGCGAGATCGTCGACCGGCGAGGGGTTGAACGACGACACGACCGCGACGGTGGCCGCGATCCCGTCGCGCGCGAGCAGCTCCGCCGCGGCGCAGACGTCGGCCGCGATCGCGCCGGTGGTCACGAACGCGAGGTCGCCGCCGTCGCGCACGATGTCCGCGCGGCCGAGCCGAAAGCGGCCGTCGAGTCCGGGTACGACGACCGTCTCGTCCTTGCCGATCCGGTAGTAGACCGGGCCGTCGTGCTCCCAGGTCGCGAGCAGCGCGGCGCGCAGCTGCGCCGCATCGGCCGGCGTGACGATGGTGAGGCCGAGCTGCGGGCGCAGCGCAGCGGCGTCGTCGATGCCGTGATGGGTCGGACCGGCGCTGCCGTACTCGAATCCGGCGCCGACCCCGACCATCCGCACGCGCAGGCGGTGCAGCACCGGGCCGTTGCGGATGAACTCGTACGGGCGCAGCGCCGCGAACGGCGCGATCGAGTAGCAGAACGGGACGAAGCCGCCCTCGGCGAGACCGGTCGCGATCCCGATCATGTTCTGTTCGGCGACACCGACGTTGACGAAGCGGCCGGGCAGCACGTCGGCGAACGGCTCGAGCGCCAGGTAGCCGAGGTCGGCGGTCAGCAGCAGTACGCGCGGATCGCGTTGCGCGATCTCGGTCAGCGCCGCGGCGAAGGTCGCCCTCACGTTTCGGCGATCTCCCGCATCGCCTGGGCGAACTCGTCGTCCGACATCGGCCAGTAGTGCCACTTGATCTGACCTTGCATGTACGAGACGCCGCGGCCGAACACGGTTCGCGCGATCAGCGCGTGCGGCCGCGGATCGGCAGCGGCATCCTCGACGGCGGCGGTCATCGCGCCGACGTCGTGCCCGTCGACCTCGCGCGCGTCCCAGCCGAACGCGGCGAACCGCTCGACCGGGTTCTCGATCGCGATCACGTCGCGGGTGTGGCCGAGCGCCTGCTGTCCGTTGAGGTCCACGAACGCGTACAGGTTCGCCAGCCGGTGGTGGGCGGCGAACATCGCCGCTTCCCAGGTCGAGCCCTCGTTGAGCTCGGCGTCGCTGAGCAGCACGAACGCGCGCCGCCGCGAGTCGCTCAGGCGCGCCGCGAGCGCCGCGCCGGCCGCCGTCGGCAAGCCGTGGCCGAGTGACCCGGTGCCGAAGTCGACCCCCGGCAACTCACGTTCCGGGTGGACGCCGAACAAACTGTCGTCGGCGCAGTACGTCGCGAGGTCCGACTCGGCGGCGAAACCGCGCAGCGCCAGTGCGGCGTAGAGCGACAGCGCCGCGTGACCCTTGGAGAGGATGAACCGGTCGCGGTCGGCGTCGTCGGGCGACGCGATGCGCAGGATCCCGCCATAGAGCGCGGCCAGGATGTCGGCGATCGAGAGCGAGGAGCCGATGTGGCCGACGTTCGCGCGCCGCGACTCGCGCAGCACGTGCTCGCGAATGCGGCGTCCTGTCACTTCACGCTCGGGCCGAGCTGCCGGCGTCGTCAACCGTCGCGTCCTGCTCGGAGGGCTTCGTAGAAGCGGCGGCGCTCGGGCGCTGCGATCCAGTCCGCGGTGCGCACGAAGCCGTCTTCGAACGCGATCCGCGGAACCCAGCCGAGCTCCGCGCGGGCGCGGCCGGCGTCGGCGACCCAGGTCCCCGTATCCCAGGCTCGCTCGGGCATCGTCCCCCACACGGGCGCCTCCTCGATCGCGAAGTGCGCGCGGCTGACCGCGACGGCATCAGCGAGGGTCGTCTGCACGCCGCTGCCGACGTTGTAGACGCGCCCGGGCGGCACGTCGGCGCGCAGCGCGGCGCGGAAAGCGTCCACCACGTCGTCGACGTGGACGAAGTCGCGCGCCACCGACGGTCCGACCAGCGGCGGATACGTTCCGCGCAGGCCGGTCAGCACCAGGCTCGGGATCAGCCTGGTCGGCTCCTCGTACGGTCCGTAGACCGAGTACAGCCGCAGCGTCGTCGCGTGCAGCCGGCCGCTGGTGCCGAGGTGCGTCGCATAGGCCGTCGCGGCGGCTTTGGTCACCGCGTACAGACTGTTCGGCGCGACCGGTTCGCTCTCGGCCGGCGCGCGATCGGTGAAGCCGTACTCCGACGAGCTGCCGGCGTTGACGAACCGCTCGACGCCGCGCGCGGCGGCCGCGTCCATCAGGTTCACCGCGCCTTCGAGGTTGGTGCGCACGGTCGCTGCGGTGTCGGTCTGCGACGCGTACGCGCCGTACGCCGCCAGGTGCAGCACCCATCGCGGCCGGACCGCATCGAGCAGCGCGTCGAGCGCGCCGCGGTCGAGCAGGTCGGCGACGTGAAAGGTCGCGCCGCGCAGGTCGACCAGCCGCCAGCCGCGGTGCGCCGCGCGCAGCAGCGCGTGCACCTCGCAGCCCCCGGCGAGCATCGCCCGCGCGACGTTCGCGCCGACGAAGCCCGACGCGCCGGTGATCAAGACCCGCGCGCCGTCCGGCGCGCGCTCAGACGAAGTCCGCGTACCCGAACCGTTCGAGGTAGGGCGCGGTTCGCGCGCGGACCTCGTCGCGCTCGGCCGCGCTCAGCTCGCGCGCGGTCGCGCGGTTCGCCGCGGTCGTCGCCGTGCGGATCGTCCCCCACGGGTAGACCTCGGTCAGCCGCTTGCCGTTCCACGACGGATAGCTCAGCGACTCGGACTGCGCGAGACCGAGCTTCGTGCACAGCGCGCCCAGCGTCCGCTGCGGGTCGTCGAGCACGTCTTCGATGCGGATCACGTGCATGCGGTCGGGAAACAGCTGCGCGAACAGCAGCGCGTGGTACTGGTTGAGCGTCCAGGCCAGCGTGTAGTGCGCCAGCGAGAGCGGGACGGCGCGCTTCTTGGTGTCGGCATACGCCGACCACGGGTTGCGCACGACGTGCAGCACGTGCGCGTCCGGCAGGTCGGTCAGGATCTTGTCGGCGTCGACCGCGACGATCGGGCTGTAGCCGACGTAGACCTGCTCGCGGCCGCTGCTGCGGTGATCCTTCCACGCTTCGAACGTCGCGCGAAAGAACGCTTCGACGTTGTTCGGCCGCGAGCGCCCCAGCTCGCCGGCGATCCGTTCGTAGATTGCGCAGCGCTCGTCGTCGTCAAGCTCGAACGGCTGGTGGCGGAACTTGCTGACCTGCGGCGTGCGCGCGCGGACCTTGGCCTCCTCGTCGACGATCGCCCGATAGTCTTGCGACGCCGTCGCGTGCAGCGCGAACGTCGGCCAGCGGTACTTGAGCGGAAACATCGACGACAGGGCGTCGTCGACCAAGCTCGTGCCGAGCTGTGACTCGAACGGATAGACGAACAGCTCGGGATGCCCGTCGAGAAAGCGGTGGGTCGTGTTCCCGCCGTTCTCGTACATGGCGCCGATCATCAGCAGGCGGAAGGCGGCACTCATCGCGGCTCGGTGCTTGTCGAGCCGCGCCCCCGGCCCCTCGCGCTAGAAGGTCTTGACCTTGGCCAGCCCGTTCTGCCGGAAGAGGTCGGTCACTTGCGCGATGTTCTCCGCTTTGGCGAAGTAGGCGACGACGCTGCGTCCCGATTGCAGCGCTTCGACGTAGTTCTCGACCTCGTCGTCGGGGATCTCGAGATCGCCGAGCCGGTCGCTGAGCGCTTCGTTGCGGAAGTAGCGCGTGCCGTAGCCGCCCGAGGTCGGAACGCCGCTGGTGATGCCGGGGACGCCCGTCCCCTGGCCGCCACCCGTCATCAGACCGGGATCGGTGAGGCCCATCGAGACGGCCGCGCCCTGCGTCGAGTCGTCGGGCCCGATCAGCTGGATCGGGTCGAGTGCCAGACCGGCAGCCCGCAGCGCGGACTCCAGGCCGGTGATGTCGCCGTTTTGGGAGATGCCGGTCACGACCAGACCCACGAAGTACCTCTCTCGTCGGCGTGCGCGAAACCGTCGTCGTTCGACACGCTCAGGACGGGCCGTTCGGGCTGGGGGCGAGCGGCTTCCTTCCTCGTTACGCCATTACGCCGAAGCGCGGATCGCGTGCGCCAGGCGCTCGATGCCTTCGGCGATCCGAGCTTCGGGCATGGCCGAGAAGTTGAGCCGCATTCCGTCGCCGCGGTCCCTGTTCGGATAGAACGGCCGGCCCGGAACGAACACGACCGCGTCGCGCACCGCGCGCTCGAACAGCTCCTCGGTGTCGATCGCGTCGCCGACCGTCGCCCACAGGAACATCCCGCCGTCCGGGACGTTCCAGCGCACGTGCTCGGGCATCGTGCGCGCCAGCGCGGCCACCATCGCGTCGCGCCGCTGCTTGTAGGCGGCGCGCACGCACGCCAGGTGCGCGTCGAGCCGCGCTTCGTCCTCGACGTACGCGTGGAACACGTACTGCGCGTAGGTGGACGAGTGCAGGTCGGCGCCTTGCTTGGCGGTGACGACCTTGTCGCGCAGACCGCGGTCGGGGATCACCATCCACGCGACGCGCAGTCCGGGCGCGACCATCTTCGAGCCGGTGCCGAGATAGGTCACCGCGCCGGCGGCGGCGTGCGAGAACAGCGCGGCCGGCGGCGGCCGGTCGAACGCGATCTCGCCGTACGGATCGTCCTCGAGGATCGGAACGCCGTGGCGCGCGCAGATGTCGGCGATGCGCGGCCGGCGCTCGGCGATCAGCGTGTTGCCGGTCGGGTTCTCGTAGTTCGAGACGACGTAGAGAAACTTCGGCCGCGGGTTCGCGCGCGCCAGCGCGGCGTCGAGCGCGTCGGGGATCAGGCCGTGCTCGTCGCTCTCGATCGCGAGATACGCCGGCTCGAAGGCGTCGAAGGCTTGGATCGCGCCGAGGTACGACGGGTTCTCGAGCGCGACGACGTCGCCGGGATCGAGGAACACCCGCGCGTACAGGTCGAGCCCTTGCTGCGAACCGCCGGTGATCACCACGTCGTCCGCGTCGATCGCGAAGCCTTGCCGGTCGCGCAGCCGGCCGGCGATCCACTCGCGCAGCACGCCGATTCCGTCGGTGACCGAATACTGCAGCGCGGCCGCGCCGTGCGTCTTCATCACGCGGTCCTGAGCCGCCGAGACGTCGTCGACCGGGAACAGCTCGGCGGCCGGCAACCCGCCGCCGAACGAGATGACGTCCGGATTCTGGGTGACCTTGAGCATCTCGCGAATCGTCGACGGCTTGAGCCGCCCGACGCGGCGCGCCAGCCGCGGCGGCGGAAGGACGATGTCCACCCTCAGGCTGTTCGCGTCGTGACTTCAGGCACCCGGGTCGCGGCTGTTACGAACGAGGACCGACCATCGGCGGGCCGCCGATCGGGACGCGGTGCAGGCTCGTGTCGAGCTGCGCCGAGCGCATGAACGACAGGATCACCGAGCCGAGCCCGACCAGCCAGATCAGCGCGCCGACGACCCAGCCGAGCACCGGGACGATCTCGGCCGCCGAGACGACCACCAGACCGAGGATCAGCGCGACCAGCGGCGACGGCGTCGACGCCGGCATGATCAGCTCGCACAGCCGCCGGCCGACCAGCAGCGCGACCGCGCCCGTTCCGATCCACACGCCGGCGACGATGCCGGCGACCTCGAGCACCACCAGCGGGATCCCGATGATGCTGATCAGCAGCAGGATCCCGATCGGGATGACCAGGATCGCGGCCAGCGCGCCGGCCGCCGCCGACAGCGCGGGATGGCGCTCGACGCGGTCGAGCGCGACGCGCATCCGCAGCGGGAACAGCAAGAACACGAGCACGACGATCGCGCTCGACAGCAGCTTGGTGAACAAGCGGTGATCCTGCTCGGCCAGCGCGCCGAGGCCCGCGCCGCCGACGGCGATCGGCAGAAACGCGTGGACGCCGTCGTTGTCGCCGCTGCCGGTGACGTTGGTGATCTTGCCCAGCACGCGGCCGCCGTCGACCTCGGTGCACTGGCCGAACAGCGCGACGCAGTCGCCCCGCACGACGCCCGCGATCGTCGCGTCGCCGAACACGACGTCGACGTCGCCGTCGACCGTCTCGCCGCGCGCGACGTAGACGTTGTTGAACACCTGCGTCTCGCCGCGGTCACTCGAGCCGGCCTGGGCCGGTGCGGCGTACAGCACACCGGCGGCGGCGAACAGCGCGGCGAACGCCGCGCGGACGTTCACCAACGCGAGCGCTCCGCGATCCGCGGTCGCAGGACGACGAACGCCGCGATCGCCAGCAGCGCGACCATGAGGTCGAGCACCACCGCCGCGCCGAACAGCGCGCCGACCGATCCGAAGTCACCGAGCGCGCGCGCGCCGGCGTGGAAGAAGATCGCTCCGGTGCTGATCAGCGTCGCGCTCACGTCGAGCGCGACCTCGCCCAGCGCGCGCATCGTCCCCGACGCGAGCAGGAAGCCGGCGCCGATCAGCAGCCACGCGGCGACCAGGTACGAGATCAGGTACGCGTAGGCCGGCGCCGGCGAGCCGTGCGGGCGCGGCAGCGACCGCACCTCGGCCATCGTCGCGAAGGTGAAGTTCTCCGGCAGCTCGACATGGCGCGGCGACGCGATCAGCGCGTCGACCACGCGCAACTCGTCGAGCACGCCCTTGCAGCGGCCGCAGCTCGCCAAGTGGGCGAGCAGACGCGCGCGCTGCGCGGGTGCGAGCGTGTGGTCGAGATAGCCCTCGAAGAGGTTCTCAGACGAGCTGCAGCTCACCGAGACCCCCGAGCGCCCGGAACATCCGGGTTGCGCATTTTCCCTGGGCGGTCGCCTCCCGCTCGCGCAACCGGTGCGCGAGTGCGAGCTTGCCGCGGTGGATGAGCGTCTTGACGTTGCCGAGCGACAAGCCCATCGTCGTCGCGATCGTCTGATAATCCATGTTGTCGTAGTACCGCAGCGCGAGCACCGTGCGGGTGCGCTCCGGCAGCTCGGCCAGCGCGGCGCGGACCTCGGCTTCGGCCTCGGCGCGCAGCACGCCACCGGCCGGATCGGCCTCGCGCGAGACGTCGGCGACCGTGCTCTCGAGCGTTTGTTCCTCGGCCAGCTCGGCCAGCGCGGGGCGGCGCAGCGAGCGTCCCAGGAACGTCCGAACGACGTTGCGGGCGATGTGGTACAGCCAGGTCGAGAACCGCCCCAGGTCGGCGTTGAAGGTCGCGAGGTGCGCGTAGGCGCGCAAGAACGTCTCCTGGGTGAGATCGGCGACGTCCGACGGCTGGCGGACCGACGCACCGATGAACGAGCCGATTCCGCGCTTGTAGCGCTCGACGAGGAGGCCGAACGCGTCCCGGTCCCCTGCGAGGACCGCTGCGACCAAGCGTTCGTCCGAGTAGTCGGGGGCCGACTGCACAGCCATGCTACCTGCCAATACCGGGCGGGCGCGCCGAAGTTTCCGCTCGTACGGGGAGAGTTTTTCGGCCGGCCGAAGTCCGCGGGCAGTGACCGCACATCGGCGCTGGCTCGTGACCGGGGGGTTGGGGTTCATCGGATCGGCTTTCGTGCGGCAGATCCTGCGCGAGCGGGACGACGTCGCGGTGACCGTGCTCGACGCGCTGACCTATGCCGCCAACCCCGCCAATCTGGCCGAGGTCGAGGACGACCCGCGCTACCGGTTCGTCCGCGGCGACATCGCCGACGCCGCCAGGGTCGACGAAGCGCTCGGCGACGGGGTCGACGCGGTCGTCAACTTCGCCGCTGAGACGCACGTCGACCGGTCGATCCTCGAGCCCGAGGCGTTCATCCGCACCGACGTGATGGGGACCCACGTGCTGCTCGAAGCGGTGCGCCGTCGCACGATCGCGCGCTTCGTCCAGGTCTCGACCGACGAGGTCTACGGCGACGTCGCGCAGGGCGCGTCGGTCGAATCCGACCCGTTGCGGCCGCGCAGCCCGTACGCCGCGTCGAAGGCCGGCGGCGATTTGCAGGTGCTGGCATACCACGCGACCTTCGGCACGCCGGTGCTGATCACGCGCGGTTCCAATACCTACGGACCGTACCAATTCCCGGAGAAGCTGATCCCGCTGTTCGTCACCAACTTGCTCGAAGGCGAGCGCGTCCCGGTCTACGGCGACGGGCTGCAGGTGCGCGACTGGCTGCACGCCGACGACCACGCGCGCGGCGTCGCGCACGTGCTCGAGCACGGAACGCCGGGCGAGGTCTACAACTTGGGCGGCGGCAACCCGCGCACCAACCTCGACATCACCCGCGAGCTGGTGCGGCTGCTGGGCCGCTCGTACGACGACAGCGTTCGCCACGTCACCGATCGCGCCGGGCACGACCGGCGCTACGCGCTCGACGCGTCGAAGGCGCGCGCGCTGGGCTGGTCGCCGCGGGTCGATTTCGCTACCGGTTTGGCCGCTACGGTCGTGTGGTACCGCGAACGCGAGGAGTGGTGGCGTCCGCTGCGTTCCGGCGCGTTCGCCGACTACTACCGCCGCCAGTACGCAACGCGATGAGAGAGTGGGCGCGATGAAGGGGATCGTCCTGGCCGGAGGGCTCGGCAAGCGGCTGCACCCGCTCACCAAGGTCACCAACAAGCACCTTCTGCCGATCTACGACCGGCCGATGATCTACTATCCGCTGCAGACGCTGTGCGACGCGGGAATCCGCGAGATCATGATCGTCACCGGCGGGAACAGCGCCGGCGACTTCCTCAAGCTGCTCGGCAACGGCCGCGAGTTCGGGCTGCCGCACATCGCGTACACGTATCAGGAAGGCGAACGCGGGATCGCCGACGCGCTGCGGCTGTGCGAGCACTTCGCCGGCGGCGAGCCGGTGGTGGTGGTGCTCGGCGACAACATCGTCCAGCACGGGATCGCGCCGTACGTCGAGCGCTTCGCCCGTCAGGGCGCCGGCTGCCGGCTGCTGCTCAAGGAAGTCGACGATCCCGAGCGGTTCGGCGTCCCGACGTTCGACGGCGACCGCATCGCGGCGATCGAAGAGAAACCGTCCGCACCGAAGAGCCGGTTCGCGGTGACCGGGATCTACATGTACGACAGCCGCGTGTTCGACTTCGCGCGCGAGCTGGTGCCGTCCGCGCGCGGCGAGCTCGAGATCACCGACGTGAACAACGCCTACATCGCGGCCGGCACCTGCGCCTACGACGTCCTCGACGGCTGGTGGACCGACGCCGGCCAGTTCGAGTCGCTCTTCCGCGCAGCGCAGCTCGTCGCCGAGGACCGCGCCCGCACCGCGCTCGCGCCGGCGTGACGGTCGAGCGGGTCGCGATCGTCGGCGGTTCGGGCCAGCTCGGCTCGGCGCTGCGCACCGTCTTCGCCGACGTCGAGGTGGTCGCGCCGCCGCACGCCGACGTGCCGGTCGAAGACGCCGTCGCGCTGGGGCGGATGCTCGACCGCGCGCGCCCGGCGGTGCTGATCAACTGCAGTGCGTTCCATCACGTCGACACCTGCGAGCGCGAGCCCGAGCGCGCGTTCGCGATCAACGCCCTGGCGGTCGACGGAGCTGCGGCGGCCTGCGCCGCGCGCGGCGTCGGCTTCGTCACGATCAGCACCGACTACGTCTTCGACGGCACGCTCGGCCGCGCGTACCGCGAGGACGACGCGGTCGATCCGCTCACGGCGTACGGCGCTTCGAAGGCGGCCGGCGAGTTCCTGACCCGCCGGCACGGCGAGCGCCACTGGATCGTGCGCACCAGCGGCGTGTTCGGCGCCGGCGGTGCGTCGAGCAAAGGCTACACGCTGGTCGACAAGGTGCTGCGCCAAGCCGAGCGCGGCGAACCGACCCGCATGGTCGCCGACATGGTGTTCTCGCCGTCGTACGCGCCGCACGTCGCGCGCACGATCCGGTCGCTGGTCGAGCGCGACGCGTTCGGCACGCACCACGTGGTGAACGGCGGCGCCTGCTCGTGGTACGAGTTCGTGCGCACGGCCTTCGGCCGGGCCGGGCTCGACGGCGCGCCGCTCGAAGCGTCCACCTACGCCGAGCTGGGCAATCCGGTTCGCCGTCCGCTCTACTCCGCGCTGGAGTCGACGACGCTGGAAAGCCACGGGATCGCGCCGCTGCCGCCGTGGCGCGACGCGCTCGACGAGTACCTGGCCGCGCGCAGTGCTCGCCTGGCGGTGCGCGAAGCGTAGTCCGATGAAGGTCTTGGTCACCGGCGGCGCCGGTTACATCGGGCTCGAGCTGTGCCGTCAGCTGCTCGAGCGCGGCGACGAAGTGCGCGTCGTCGACCGGCTGTTCTTCGGCGACGCGCCGCTGCGCGCGCTGGCCGAGGGCAGCGGCGGGCAGCTCACCTTCGCCGCCGGCGACGTGCGCGAGCTGCGGCCCGAGTGGCTCGACGGGATCGACGCCGTCTCGCACTTGGCCGGGCTCTCGAACGATCCGACCGCCGAGTACAACCCGGCCGCGAACTGGGAGATGAACGCGGTCGCGACCGAGCGGCTCGCCGAAGCCTGCAAGGCGCGCGGGATCGCGCGGTTCGCGTTCGGTTCGTCGGCGTCGCTGTACGACGGGATCGGCCCGGGGATGTTCGACGAGAGCACCGCGGTCGAGCCGCGCGGCGCCTATTCGATGTCCAAGAAGTACGGCGAGGACGCGCTCTTGCGCCTGTGCGGCGACGGCTTCGCGCCGACGATCCTGCGCCAGGGAACGGTCTACGGCTGGTCGCCCCGGATGCGCTTCGACCTGGTCGTGAACACGTTCCTCAAGGACGCGGTCACCCGCGGCAAGCTGTTCCTGCACGGCGGCGGCTGGCAGTGGCGGCCGCTGGTCGACGTCGGCGACGTCGCGCGCGCGCACGTCACGGTGCTGACCGCGGACCTCGGCGCGGTCGGCGGCGAGATCTTCAACGTGATGCAGGAGAACTATCAGGTGCGCCAGCTGGCGATGCTGGTCGCCGGCTCGCTCAACCTCCAAGGCCGGCACGTGACGCTCGAGGAGGCGCCGCTCCCGCCGCTCGTGCGCGACTACCGCATGTCGAACCTCAAGCTGACCCAACGGCTCGGCTTCACGCCGGCGGTGACCGTGCTCGAGTCGATCGACGTGATGCTGCAGCGGCTCCCGCTCGACGACGTCGGCTGGCTGGCGAACCCGCGCTGGTACAACATCGCCTGGATGAGCGTGCTCGAAGAGGTGCACGCCGGCCAGCGGGACTTCAGCTCGATCTACTGATCCGGCGCCTTCACGTCGCCGCGCGGATCGGCCGAAAACCCTGGGAGATGAACGATCGATGGGGTGGCCGGCGGGTCTTGATCACCGGTCACACCGGGTTCAAGGGCGCCTGGCTGGCCTGGTGGCTGGTGCGCCGCGGCGCTCAGGTGGCCGGTCTTTCCCTCGCGCCCGAGCCGGGCCGGCCGAACCTGTTCGAGGAGCTGCGGCTCGACGGCGCGGTCGACTCGACCTTCGCCGACGTGCGCGACCCGGCCGCGGTCGACCGGGTGATGGAGCGGGTCCGGCCCGAGGTCGTGTTCCACCTCGCGGCGCAGGCGATCGTGCGCGCGTCGTACGCCGAGCCGCGCACGACGTGGGACGTCAACGTGGTCGGAACCGCGACCGTGCTCGACGCGGTCTTCGCGCACGACGACGTCCGCGCGGTGGTGGTCGTCACCTCCGACAAGTGCTACCGCTACCGTGGCCTGGACCGCGGCTACCGCGAGGACGATCCGCTGGGCGGGCGCGACCCGTACAGCGCGAGCAAGGCCGGCCAGGAATTGGTGGCGGCATCGTACCGCACCTCGTACTTCGAGGACGGGCCGCTGCTCGCGACGGTGCGCGCCGGCAACGTGATCGGCGGCGGCGACTGGTCGCGCGACCGGCTCGTCCCCGACGTCGTGCAGGCGCTGCAGGACGGCGTCCCGGTGACGCTGCGCTACCCCGGCGCGGTGCGTCCCTGGCAGCACGTGCTCGAGCCGCTGCACGCCTACCTCGTCGTCGCCGAACGGCTGCTGGCGGGCGACACGTCGGTGGCCACCGCCTTCAACGTCGGCCCGGTCGACGACGACCATCGTTCGGTCGCCGAGGTCGTCGAGCGCATGTGCGCGGCCTGGGGAAGCGAGCCGGCCTGGACGCGCGAACCGTCGCCGCAGGCCGACGAGGCGGCGATCCTGCGGCTCGACGCCGGCAAAGCCGCGCGCGAGCTCGGCGTGACGCCGCGGTTCGGGCTCGACAAGGCCTGTCTGCGCACCGCGGCCTGGTACCACGCCTGGGCCAGCGGCACGCCGGCCCGCGCGCTGTGCGACGCGGACCTCGACGCGTTCGAGGCGTGGGCGTGACCGCGCTGATCTGCCGCGGCTGCGGCGCGCCGGTGAGCGAGTCGCTGGTCGACCTCGGCGTGCAGCCGCTCTCGAACGCCTACGTGCGGCGCGACGTCGCCGCCGAGCCCGAACCGTTCTATCCGCTGCACCCGATGGTCTGCGCGCGCTGCTTCTTCGTGCAGCTCGGCGTGTTCGAGCCGCCCGAGACGATCTTCGGCGACTATGCGTACTTCTCGTCGTACTCGACTTCGTGGCTGGAGCACTGCGCGGCGCACGCCGCGCGCTGCACCGAGCGGCTCGCGCTCGGCGAAGGCTCGCTGGTGGTCGAGGTCGCCAGCAACGACGGCTACCTGCTGCGCGAGTTCGTCGCCCGCCGGATCCCGGTGCTGGGCGTCGAGCCGGCCGCCAACGTCGCCGCCGAAGCGCGCCGCAGCGGAGTGCGCACGCGCACGGCGTTCTTCGGCGCGGACGAAGCCGGCCGGATCGCGGCCGAGCACGGTCGCGCCGACCTGATGCTCGCCAACAACGTGCTCGCCCACGTCCCCGACGTCCACGACTTCGTCGAAGGCTTCGCGCGGCTGCTCGCACCCGGCGGCGTCGCGACGTTCGAGTTCCCGCACCTGCTGCCGCTGCTCGAGCAGACGCAGTTCGACACGATCTACCACGAGCATTTCAGCTACCTGTCGCTGCTGGCGATCGAGCCGGTGTTCGTCGCGCACGGGCTGGCGGTGGTCGACGCCGAACGCGTCCCGACCCACGGCGGCTCGCTGCGGTTGTGGGTCGCGCACGCCGGAAGCTCGTGGCCTCCGGCGCCCGAGGTCGGCGCGCTGCGCGCGCTCGAGCGCGACGGCGGCCTCGGCGACCTCGCGACCTATCGCGCCTTCGCGCCGCGCGTGCGCGCGATCAAGCGCGAGCTGCTGCGTTTCCTGATCGATGCCGCCGAACGCGGCGCGCGCGTCGCGGCCTACGGCGCGGCGGCCAAGGGCAACACGCTGTTGAACTTCTGCGGCGTGCGCGACGACCTGGTGGGGTTCGTCGTCGACCGCAACCCGCACAAGCAGGGGCTGCTGTTGCCGGGCAGCCGGATCCCGGTCGAGCCGGTCGAGACGCTGCTCGCGCAGCGTCCCGACTACGTGCTCGTGTTACCGTGGAATCTGCGCGACGAGATCGTCGAGCAGATGGCGGCCGTCGGCGAGTGGGGCGGACGCTTCGTGACCGCGATCCCGCGGCTGCGGGTCGATCCCGCCGCGTCCGCCCCGTACCTGCCGGTCGCCGGGGCGTGCGCTACATCGGCGTGATCGTCGCGCTCCGCGATCCGTCGGGGTTGTTGCCGTTCACGTAGTTGTTGGTCCAGGTGTTGATCGTCCCGCCGTTGGCGAACAGTCCCTGGCCCGCATTGAACACCACGCTGTCGTTCGACAGGTCGATGATGGCGCCGGCGGTCGCCTGCACGCCGTAACCGAGGTTGTTCGAGATCTGCGAACGGTCGACGTCGAGCTTGGCCGACGACCCGGTGTCCGCCAGCACGCCGCCGGCGGTGTTGTTGACGATCTGCGATCCCAGCACGGTCGCCGTCGTGTTGCCGTGGACCGTGATGCCCACGCTGTTGCCGGCGAAGACCGAGTTGAAGACGTTCACCTTGGCGGTCGCGACCGGCGAGGTCGCAACCAAGCCGCCCGCGTTGCAGAACTCGACCGTCGAGTTGATGATGTTCACCAGCTGCGCCTGAGTGCCGTTCACATACACGCACTGCGAGGAGAACTGCTGGATCGTGTCGTTTTCCAAGCTCACCGCGCCAAACGCGCTCGAGATGATGTTGACGCCGATCGTGCCGAGACTGCCTGTACCGCCGCTGCCGTTGATGCGGAGGTTGCGAATGACCACCAGCCGGCATTGGGTATCTTGGTTGTTGATGGTGAATCCAACGGTACCGCTGGCCAGCGTGCTGGCGACCTGACCGCCGCCGCCGTCGATCGTGATGCTCTTGGTGATCGTGAGCGTGCCGAACCCGCCGGGATCGAGCGCGTCGATCTCGCCGCAGTTCGAGGTCTTGGAGATCGCGCCGGCCCACGTCTTGCACGGGGCCGTGCGGCTGCACGGATTGGCGTCGTCGCCGACACCGGAGACCCAAGTGCGGGTGGCCTGAGCCTGCGCCGCACCCGTGAGGGCGCAAAAACCGACCGCGAGCGCGGTCGCGAACACCCAGTACGCACGTTTCATGTGTTCCGAACCATCCTTAACGTTGAGGGCCGAAGAGGGGGAGCGCCCTTTCGGTGCGGGTGGCGCAGAGTCCTCAACGTTCGGAGGGCGCGCGCTAACACGCCCCGGCGACGCGAGCGGCGTCTCCCGGAGCTGTGTGCGCGAACGAGCGATCGCGGTTGCGGTGTTACATCGGCGTGAGCGTGCCTGACCGCGTCCCGTCGGGGTTGTTGCCGGCGACGTAGTTGTTCGACCAGGTCACGATCGTGCCGCCGTTGGCGAACAGACCCTGACCGTTGTTGAAGGTCACGACCGTGTTCGACAGGCCGATGAACGCGCCGGCGGTCGACTGGACGCCGTAGCCGAGGTTGTTCGCGACCGACGAGCGGTCGATGTCCATCTTGGCGGTGCTGTTGGTATCGGCCAGCACGCCGCCGATCGTGTTGTCAACGACGGAGTCGCCTTGCAGGAGCGTGTCCGTATTGGCGTGCGTCGCGACTCCGACGCCGGACGAGGTGATCATCGTGTTGACGATGTTGACGTGCGTGGTGGCGACCGTCGACGTGCTGGTCACGCCGTTGGCGGAGCAGTACTCGAGCACGGAATTCGTGATGGTGACCAGTTGCGCCGCGGTCGCGTTCACGTTGACGCAGGCCTGAAAGCCGCCGACGTAGACGTTCTCGAGGTTCACCGCGCCCGCGAGCGAATTCGTGTTCACCAGGATTCCGTTCGACGACGTCGAGGCAGCGCCGAGCCCGTTGAACCGCATGTTCCGGATCGTCACCAAGCGGCAGACCGTGTCTTGGTTCGAGATGCTGAACCCCGCCGTTCCGGTGACGAGCGAGCTAGCGACCTGACCGCCGCCGCCGTCGATGGTGATGCTCTTGGTGATCGTGAGGGCGCCGAACCCGCCGGGATCGAGCGCGTCGATCTCGCCGCAGTTCGCCGTCTTGGAGATCGCGCCGGCAAAGGTCTTGCACGGCGCGGTGCGGCTGCACGGGTTGGCGTCGTCGCCGACGCCGGAGACCCACGTGCGCGTCGCTTGCGCCCGTGCCGCGCCGGTGAGGGCACAAAAACCCACCGCAAGCGCGAGCGCGAACAGCCAATAGGAGCGTTTCATGTCCGGACCCATCCTTTCGTCTGTGTCGAGAGCCGAGGGGAGAGTACGGCAGTTCGGTGGGCTGCACGCTCCCCCCTCAAAGGCAGGCATGCAGCGCGCGCAACCGCTAGCCGAACGTTTCGCTGGCGGAACCGGGTGGTGGACCCCGGAATCTCGGCTCTCCATGCAGTTGCGGATCGATCGCGGCGCGGTCGACGCGGCGCGCCGGCTGGCGGGCGCGATCGTCGATCCCGTCGAGGCGTTCATCGACCGGCACTCGACGACCGGGGTCGAGCGCGCCGTCGCGCGCCTGTGCGGCGTCGACGGCGTCGACGCCGACGGCGTCCCGCTGCCCAACCGGCTGATCGACGCGCTCGGCGCGCGCGAGTCCGGCGTGGCGCGCGCGCTCGGTGCGGCCCTGGCGGAGAGCGGTCGCACCCCTCAGGACATCGCGGCGGCGGTCGCGGCCGGCGAGCCGCTCCCCGACCCCGGCCGCACGCCGGAGACCGCACTGCGTGCGGCGCTCCGCCCGCACGTCGACCGCGGCCTGGCACGGCTCGACGACGCGCGCCGCGAGCGCGACGCCTTGCTCGGCCGGCTGCCGCAGACGCCGCCGCCGCTGCTGTACGTCATCGTCGCCAGCGGCAACATCTACGAAGACCGAACGGCAGCAGTCGCGGCCGCCGAGGCCGGCGCGCAGATCGTCGCGGTGATCCGCTCGACCGCGCAGTCGTTGCTCGACTACGTGCCGTACGGCGCGACGACCGAAGGCTTCGGCGGCACCTACGCGACGCAAGAGAACTTCCGCATCATGCGCGCCGCGCTCGACGAGGCGTCGGAACGGCTCGGGCGCTACGTGATGCTGACCAACTACGCCAGCGGACTCTGCATGGCGGAGATCGCGGCGACCGCCGCGCTCGAGCGGCTCGACATGCTGCTCAACGACTCGATGTACGGGATCCTGTTCCGCGACATCAACATGCAGCGCACGTTCGTCGACCAGCACTTCTCGCGCCAGCTCAACGCGCGCAGCGGGATCGTCATCAACACCGGCGAGGACAACTACCTCACCACCGCCGACGCGGTCGAGCAAGCGCCGGCGGTGCTGGCGTCGCAGTTCGTCAACGAAGCGTTCGCGCTGCGCGCCGGTCTGCCGGCCGCGCAGATGGGGCTCGGCGACGCCTTCGAGATCGACCCAGACCTCGAAGACGGCTTCCTGTTCCAGCTCGCGCAGGCGCAGCTGGCGCGGCAGATCTTCCCCGACGCGCCGCTCAAGTACATGCCGCCGACCAAGCACATGACCGGCAACATCTTCAAAGGCCACCTGGTCGACGCGATGTTCAACCTGACGTCGGTCATGACGCACCAGTCGATCCACCTGTGCGGGATGCTGACCGAGGCGATCCACACGCCGTTCGTCGGCGACCGCGCGCTGGCGCTCGAGAACGCGCGCTACGTGATGGGCACGGCGCGCGGGCTCGGCGACGAGCTCGAGATCGTCCCGGGCGGGAAGATCGAGCGCCGCGCGCGCGACGTCTTGGCCGGCGCGGTGCGGATCCTGGGCGTGGTCGCCGAGCGCGGGCTGATGCGCGCGATCGAGGACGGGACCTTCGCCGACGTGCGCCGCGCGCGCGACGGCGGCCGCGGCTACGACGGCGTGTTCGCCAAGGCGCCGGACTACTGGAATCCGTTCGCCGACGCGCTGCGCCGCGCGCCCGCCGCCGCATGACGACCGTCACGCCGTATGGCGACACGCTGGGCGACGGCGCGGTGCAGCTCTCGTTCACGCTGCCGATCCCGTGGGACGAGGCGGCCGACGAGGCCGCCCGCCGGCTGGTCGGGCAGATGGGGTTCACCGACGTCGCGGTCGTCGAGGGGCGGCCGATCGCGTCGGGTTTCTCCTTTTACGTCGTGTACGCGCGGACGCCGGCGTCGATCGACGTGTCGGCCATCCGCGCGCCGGCCGCGACCCGCGAGGCGCTCTCGCTCGAGCAGGTCGACGAGCTGGTCGCCAAGCGAATCGGCCGCAAGCTCAAGGTCGTCGGCGCCTGCATCGGGACCGACGCGCACACGGTGGGGATCGACGCGATCCTCAACATGAAGGGGTACAAGGGCGACTACGGCTTGGAGCGGTATCGCGGTTTCGAAGTGTTCAACTTGGGCAGCCAGATCGCGGTCGAGGATTTGGTGCGTTTCGCGCGCGACCGCGAGGTCGACGCGATCCTCGCCTCGCAGGTCGTGACCCAGAAGGGGAGCGACGTCGCAAACTTCACCGCGCTGGCCGAGCTCCTCGAAGCCGAACGGCTGCGCGAGCGCGTGCTGCTGATCGCCGGCGGCCCGCGGGTGACCAACCTGCTGGCGGCCGAGCTCGGCTACGACGCCGGCTTCGGCCGCGGAACGCTGCCCAGCGACGTCGCGACGTTCATCGCGCGGCGGATCGTCGACCGGGTGTCGGCATGAACCGGCGAGCGGCGCCGGTCGCGTTCGGGCTGGCCGCGCTCGCGCTCGCGTGCGCGGCGCCGGCGTTGGCCGTCGATCGGCCCGGCAGCGATCTCCCCAAGCCCGTCGCGACCGGCGAGCCCTGGACCGACGCGCAGATCGCATCGCTCGACGCCAACCTCGACATCGCGATCGCCGGCAGCAAGACGCTCGCCGGCGCGCACGTCGGCGCGTACGCGATCGATCCGCGCGACGGGCGCGTGCTCTACGAGCGCAACCAGGACGATGCGTTCCAGCCGGCATCGACGCTCAAGCTCGTCGTCGGCAGCGCCGCGCTCGACAAGCTCGGACCGGCGTTTCGTTTCCGCACCGACGCGACGGTCGACAACGCCGTCGTCAACGGCGTCGTGCGCGGCGACCTCACCTTGCACGGCAGCGGCGACGTGCTGCTCGACCGAGCGGCGCTGGCCACGCTGCCCGCGGCGCTGCGCGCGGCGTCGATCGATCAGATCGAGCGCGACGTCGTCGCCGATCCGCTCGACCCGCTCGAATACCGGCCGGGTTGGGAGCTCGACGACCTGCCGTGGTACTACGCGGCACCGGTGACCGCACTGGGCTACGAGGACGACGCCGTCACGGTGACGGTCACGCCCGGCGCGCAACCCGGCGACCCGGTGACGGCGAGCGTGCAGCCGTGGGGCAGCGCGGTCCGCGCCGCGCGCGCTTGCGCGCCGCGCGAGTTGTCGTTCTGCATCGTGGTCACGGCCACGACCGGCGCGGCGAACGCTCCGGCGGCGCTCGACGCGCTGCGGCCGCGCGACCGCCCCGACGAAGTCGACGTGGTCGGCACGATCGCCGCCGGCGCGAAGGCCGAGGTGCTCGCGCTGGCCGTGCCGAGCCCGCCGCGTTTCGCCGCCGCAGCCGCGCGTCGTGCGCTGCTGGCCGGCGGCGTGCGGATCGGCGAGCGCGAGCTCGACGCGCCGCCGCACGACGCGGTGCCGGCGCGCGTCGTGTGGTCGCACGACTCCGAACCGCTCTCCGACCTGCTGGCCGACATGTGGCTGCCCAGCGACAACCTGCTCGCCGAAGCGCTGCTGCACGCCGTCGGCGCCGAGCCGCCGGCGTTGCGCGGTAGCAGCGAAGCCGGGATCGCGTGGGAGAAGGCCTGGCTGGCGAAGCTCGGCGTCGACCCGGCCGCCGGACTCGATCTGGTCGACGGGAGCGGACTGTCGGCGTACGACCGCATCACGCCGCGCGATCTCGTGCTGGTGCTGCGGCACGACTGGGACGGCCCGAACCGCGACGTCGTCCTCGACGCGCTGCCGATCGCCGGCGTGCGCGGGACGCTGCGCGCCCAGTTCCACGGCACCTCGGTCGAGCGTCACGTCTTCGCCAAGACCGGTTCGCTGTCGCACGTCGCGACGCTGGCCGGTTACGCGACGACCGAAAAGCACGGCGCCGTGATCTTCGCGCTTCAGGTCGACGACTGGATCGGCGAGCGCAGCGATCTGACCGACGCGCGCGAGCGGTTCCTCACGCAGCTCGTCGAGGACTAGCAGGGCTGCGAGCGTGACCGGGGCGCACTTCGAGGCCGAGATCCGCGAGCAGCCGGCGGTATGGCGACGGATCGCCGTCTCCGACGCAGCGCAGCGGCTCGCCGCGGCGGTTGCCGGACGCGACGTCTTGTTTCTGGGCAGCGGCAGCTCGCTGTTCGTCGCGATGCTGGGGGGTCTCGCGTTCCGCCGCCGCGGTGTTCGCGCACTCGCGCTGGCCGCGACCGAAGCGCGCTTCGATCACCAAGCCTATCTCGGCGCGTGCGTCGTCGCGCTGTCGCAGAGTGGCCGCTCGACCGACCTGCTCGACGCACTCGACGTCGTCGCGCCGTCGCGACTCGTCGCGCTGACCAACGACTTGGACTCGCCGCTGGCCGAGCGCGCCGACATCGTCGTCGACTGCATGGCCGGGCCCGAAGTCGCCGTCCCGGCCAGCAAGAGCGTCACCTCGATGGCAGCGATCCTGCTGTGGGCGGCGGCGCTGACCGGCGGGAAGCGCAACCGCACGCAGGCGACGCTCGAGCAGACGGCCGACGACGTCTCCGACTGGCTGGCCGGCGACGGCGTCGCCGACGTCGAGGCGGCGGCGCGCCGGTTGGCCCGGCGCCGCAGCGTCGCGGTCGTCGCGGCGGGCTACGGGGTTCCGATCGCGTTCGAGCTCGCGCTCAAGATCAAGGAAGCCAGCTACCTCCACGCCGAGGGCTTCTCGGCCGGCGAGTTCCGCCACGGCAGCTCGGCGATGCTCGACGCGGCCAGCGCGATCATCGGGATCGTCGACGAGGCGTCGCGCGACATCGTCCACCGCCCGCTGGCCGAGGCGGTCGAAGCCGAGGCGCTGCGCTACGTGATCGGGGCTCGCAGCGGCGACATCCCGCTGCTCGGCCCGGCGACCAGCGAGGCGTTCAACACGCTGGCCTGGCTGGTCGCGGGCCAGTACCTCGCGCTGAGCATCGGGCGGGCCAACTACGTCGAGTCGGACGCCCCGCGCGGCCTGCGCAAGTTCATGACCTAGAGTCCATCTCGGGAGGAATCAGGAAGTCTGAGTCATACCTGAGACCCAGCGACGCGCGTCGGATGACGCCGGGTCGCTTTCTTTTTATGACGCCCCACGACGGTTCCGGTGCTCGGGAGCAGGCGCCGCCGAGGGCGGGAGAACCACCACCTTGCAACTACTCCCCCGCACCGGCAGCAGCCGCCTTTGGCATGCCGCCGTCGTCGCATTCGTCGCCTTCCTGGCGATCGGAGCGCCGGCCCTCGCCGCAACGACCGGCACCATCTCCGGCACCGTGGTCGCTGCCGACACCAAGAAGCCCCTGGCGGGCGCGTCGATCGTCGCCACCTCACCGTCCGGCAACGGCAGCGCGACCACCGACAACAACGGTTTCTACAACCTCCCCGGTCTGCCGCCCGACACGTACACCGTCTCGATCACGGCCAAGGGCTACGAAACCATCAACCTGGCCGGTGTGACGCTCGTTCAGGACCAGACCATCACGCTCAACCAGCCGCTGGCGAAGTCGCTGCAGGTGATCGGCAGCGTGAGCACCCGCAGCTCGAGCAATCTCGTGCAGCCCAACCAGACCGCCGACGTGTACGTCGTCTCGCCGCAGCAGCTCAGCGCGGCGGCCGGGACGGGCGGGTTCCGCACGCTGTACGACGTCGTGCAGACGTCGGCCGGCGTCACCTCGACCGGCGTCTCCGGCCGGCCGCGCATCCGCGGCAGCGACGTCGGCGACGTGGCGTGGGAGTACGACGGCATTCCGATCAACGACCGCCTCACCGGTCTGTTCACGACCAACCTGTCGCTGATCGGCACGCAGAACCTCGAGGTCTATACCGGCGGCTACAGCGCGCAGTACGGCAACGCCGCGGCCGGCATCATCAACTCGGTGGTCAAGCGCGGCACCTATCCGGCCTTCGGATCGCTGACGGTCTCCGACGTGTCGCCGTCGCCCGAGCACGACTGGGTCGGCGAGTACGGCGGCGCGACCAAGGACGGCAAGTGGTCGTGGTACGTGGCGGGTGACGAGATCAACTCGTACATCCCGTTCGCCAACGGCTACGAGCCCTACATCCTGTCGCAGGCGCTGACCGCGCGCGACGACACCAATTCGACGATCTACACGCGCGACGTGGTGGGCAACTTCCACTACCGCCCGAGCACCAACGACGACATCCAGTTCCTGATCCAGTCGGGCGCTCAGAAGATCCCGTGGGATCAAGGGCTCGCGGGTCAACAGATCTTCGGCGTCAACGAGTGCTCCGGCGTCGTCGTGACGCCCGGCTCGCGCGTCGTGACCAACCCCGGCACCAGCGAGACGGGCCAGCCCTGCGTCGTCGGCGGCAAGAACACCGGCCTTCAGTACGTCGGCCTCACGCAGCAGGAAGCCAACGTGTGGTACCACTGGTCGAACCTCGGCAAGATTCAGTGGAACCACGTCATCAACGACAAGCTCTTCATGACGTTGCGCGTCGCCGAAAACTTCAACCAGTACATCTTCTATCAGCCGTTCGACTTCGCGTACATCAACGGAAAGGCCACGAGCTCCGGGATTCCGGCGGGGATCGTACCGGGTGATCCGGCGCCGGGCGGCGTTGGGTTCCAGGACGAAAACTCCGACCGGCGCTCGCAGATGTACTTCGCTTCAGCCGACCTGACGTGGACGCCGAACGCGCACGCGACCGTCTACGGCGGGATCGACTACGAGCGCGACAACAGCGCCGAGCGCTACTTCGACTACTGCGGTTGCGACGACGCGACGAGCGGGTCGCCATTCAACTACAACGGCAGCTATCCCAACGAGTTCCTCGCGGTCGACTACCCCCTGATTCTGCCGTCGGCCTACCTCGGCACGCGTCAGACGTACGGAAAGCTCACCCTCGAGCCGTCGCTGCGCTACGACGAAGAAACCTACGACATTCCCAACCGTCCCGGGACGTTCAACCCGGCGACGGGCGTGATTACGCCGAGCTATGCGGACGGTGCATACAGCACGCAAGCATGGGAGCCGCGCTTCGCGTGGACCTATGCGTTCGGCCCGTTGTCGGCGGTCCGCGGCTCGTATGGCGTCACGACGACGTTCGTGCCGGCGGCGTACGTGTTCAACGACTCACCGAACGGGATTAGCGATCAGGACGGTCACGACGTTTCCGTCTACTACCCCGGCGCGGGCGTGACGCCGCAGCGCAACTACAACATCGACCTCTCGTACGAGCAGTCGCTGCGCAACGGCAAGGACTCGTTCCGCGTCTCGCCCTTCTACCGGCACGCGCTCAACAAGCTCGAGGAGACGAAGAGCTACGTCCTCAACGGGACGGGCGGAATCGTGACGAGCGGTCCGACGTTCTTCCGCAGCGGAATCGAGAACCGGGCGACCGGCGTCGAGTTCGCCTGGAACCACACCGTCAAGGGCGACGGGCTGTCGTACTATATCGACGGCACGTACGTGAATTATTGGGGCTCCGTCACGTCCGCCACGCTGGCCGGCGGGACACCGTACGGCGCCATCACGTCGGGCAGCTCGTACCTCGGGGCCTTCTTGGCCACCGGAACGCTGTTCCGCAACCCTGCGCAGCCCCCGTGGAACCTTGCCTTCACGGCCGACTACCGCAAAGGCCGCTTCCACCTCGATCCGTACGTGATCTATCAGGTCGGTGCGCCGTACAACGTCGTCACCAACAACGCGACCTGTACCAACTTCCAGATGATCGGCACCCCGCCCAAGTCGACCTGCGTCTCGTACGACAACCAGGTCCACTTCTCGCGCGCCAACTGGTGGTCGGCGCTCGACCTCGGCTACGATGTCGTCAAGAACCCGAAGCACACGCTGACGCTCGGCGTGAACGTGCGCAACCTGTTCAACAACATCTACGGCGACGTCGGGGCGGACACGAACGGAAACTACGCCTCGCACGGAACCAACCCCGACCTCGCGACGTACGGTCCGGGCACGGTGCCGAACACCCTCTACTACTACGCGCCGGACCAGACGCGCCGGCTGTTCCAGTTCTACCTCTCGACCAAGTTCTGACGCGAGGAACGACTGCGAAGCAGGACGCCGCTCATCGAGCGGCGTCCTTTTCGTTTTCCATGCGTTTCGTTTCGCTCGCTCTCGTCGCTTTGCTTACGCTGTGCGCGCAGGCCCCGGCGCCGTTCGCCTGGCCGACCGCGATGCCGACCAGCGCGCCGGCACCGCAGCCGACGGTGCTGTGGCAAACCGGGCCGGCGGCGTCGTTCGCTCTGACGGTTCAACCGCTCGGCCTGACGCCCGACGGTGACGCGCAGGCGCTGGTGCGCGTGATCCTGCGCGACGCCGGCGGCGCGGTGGTGAAGCTGCGGCGCGGCGCCGACTTCGATTACTTCGTCGACCGCGGCGGTGCGCAGTGGCAGACGCGGCTGCGGTATGACGGCCCGGCCGCGATCGTCTCGGTGCGGCAACCCGGACCGGTCGCCGTGCGCGTCGTCGCCAACCGGCCGGCGACGCTGGGGACGCAGCGGATCGCGTTCGACACGCGTGCGTGGCAGTTGCCCGCCGCGGTCGCGGGCGCGGTCGGTCCGCACCTCGTGCGCGTCGGCTGGTTTCCGCGCGTCACCGCCGGACCGGTGCGGGTGTACCGCGTCGGCGACGACGGTCGCACGCGGCTGGCTGCGACGGTCGCCGCGCCGTCGTCGTCGTGGGACGACGATTCCGTGCGTCCCGCAACGCGCGCGCGCTACCTGGTCGTGACGCCGCGCGCGCGCACCGAGGCCAGCGCGAACGTTCCCGCCGAGCTGCCGCTCACCAGCGTTTCCGTGATCCGCGGCAAGTCGGCCTGGCTCGCCTTCTCGGCCGACCCGCTCGACGACGCGTCGTTCGCGCGGCTCGACCCCGACGCGATCGTCGCGACCGCGCTGCGCGCCGGACTGCGGTCGGTCGAGCTGCGGCTGGCGTACGGCGCGTTCGACGAGAGCGCGCCGGCGGCGAAGGCGACGATCGACCGGCTCATCGACGGACTGGTCTCGCACGGGATCGCGGTGATCGGCTGGACGGTGCCGCGCGCGAACGCGTTCGACGACTTGGCCGAGAACGCAGCGGTCGCAGGGTACCGCACGCCGCGCGGCAACCGCATCAGCGGTCTGGCGATCGACCTCGAGCGCGGCGACGAGTTTCTCGGCGACGGCCCGGCGGGCTACGCCGCGCTGCGCACCTATCTCGCGGTCGTGCGCCGCGCCGTCGGGCCGCACGTGCTGCTGGTCGCGACGATCGAAGACCCGTTTCTCGAGCACCTCGACCAGGCGAAGTATCCGTACCGCGAGATCGCGCGCGACGCCGACGTGCTGCAGCCGATGACGTACTGGCGGATGATGGGACCGTGGGATACGCCCGACAAAGCGCGCGCCGCGGTCGCCGGTTCGGTCGCGCTCGTCCGCCGGCTGGCCGAGCGCGACGTTCCGGTCGACGTCGGCGCGCAGACCGGCGTGCTCGGGCGGCGCGGCGCACCACCGGCGGCGGAGATCGCGGCGGCCGTCGATGCGGCCCGCGCGGCGGGTGCGATCGGCGTGACGTTCTACGACTATCCGGGCACCGGCCCCGACCAGTGGGGCGCGGTCGCCGCGGCGCAGTGGTAGGCCGGATCGCAGGCCGACCCGGAACTCGAGGCCGCGCCGTCCAACCGTAGCGGGAACCCGATGCTCCCCGAGCTGCTGGCCTGGTTCACCGGCAAGGAACAGAACCGGCGCAAGTTCCCGCGCAAGCGCAAGCCGTTCCGCGCCAGCTACAGCGTCGACGGGAGCGCCGGCCGCGCCGCGATCGGGCTCGACATCAGCGGCGGCGGGTTGTGCTTTCTCGCCCAGGAACCGGTCCCGCGCGACGAGCTCGAGGTGCGCGTGCTGCTCGGCGAGCGACAGCTGCGGGTGCGGGTGACGGTCGTCTGGCGCGACAACGTCCAGCATCAAGGCCGCACGGTGTGGCGCTACGGGACGCGTTTCACCGGGATCCCGGCCGACGACTGGGACGCGATCATCCGCTACACCACGGACCGGCCGGTGGCGGAGTTGAACAAAGCCCAGGACGAGCTCGCCACCGTGCGCATGACGCCCGACGACACCGCGCGGCTGCTGCCGGGCGAGCTGCAGAACCGCCTGCTCCGGATGCTGGTCGACCGCAAGCGGCTCGCGCCGCTCGACGAGCGCGTCACCCCGCTGGTCCAGTACTTCTATTCGGGAATCGTGCGCCACGACGACAAGCTGATGCACCGCCTCGTCATCGCATCGAAGGTCGTCGGACCCGAGACCGACGAGCTGTTCGAGACGCGCTTCGTCTTCGACGAGAGCGGCAAGAACGTTCAGATTCTCAATTGAAGGCCCGTTAGGTGGCGAACAAGACCGCGCTGATCACGGGTATCACCGGCCAGGACGGATCGTACCTGGCCGAGCTTCTGCTCGCGCAGGGCTACCGCGTCGTCGGCATGACGCGCCGCACCTCGACCGACGTGCACGAGCGGATCCAGCACCTCGTCGAGCGGATCGAGATCCTGTCGGGCGATCTGCTCGACCAGAGCTCGCTGACGTCGATCCTGGCCGACGTGCGGCCCGGCGAGGTCTACAATCTCGCCGCGCAGTCGTTCGTCCCGACCTCGTGGAGCCAGCCGGTCCTCACCGGCGAGTTCACCGCGCTCGGCGTCACCCGTATGCTCGAAGCGATCCGCAACGTGGACCGGTCGATCAAGTTCTACCAAGCGTCGAGCTCGGAGATGTTCGGCAAGGTGCAGACCGTGCCGCAGAACGAGGAGACGCCGTTCTATCCGCGCTCGCCCTACGGCGTCGCGAAGCTCTACGGCCACTGGATCACCGTCAACTACCGCGAGTCATACGACCTCTACGCTTGCTCCGGTATCCTGTTTAACCACGAGTCGGCGCGTCGAGGCAAGGAGTTCGTCACTCGCAAGATCAGCGACGGGGTGGCGCGGATCAAGCTCGGGATCGCGCGCGAGCTGCGGCTCGGAAACCTGGATGCCAAGCGCGACTGGGGCTTCGCCGGCGACTACGTGCGCGCGATGTGGATGATGCTGCAGCGCGATCGCGCAGAGGACTTCGTCGTCGCCAGCGGCCGCACGCACGCGGTGCGTGACTTCGTGCGGCTCGCCTTTGCCGCCGCCGATCTCGACTGGGAGCGCTACACCGTCGTCGATCCGCGTTTCTACCGGCCGGCCGAGGTCGATCTGCTGGTCGGCGATGCGGCCAAGGCGAAGCGCATGTTGGGCTGGGAGCCCGACGTCTCGTTCGAAGAGCTCGTGCAGCGGATGGTTGCCGCCGATCTCGACCACTTGCGGCCGCTCGTGGCGACCTAGCGCCGGCGCGGATGCGCGTCTTCGTCACCGGAGCGTCGGGCTTCGTCGGCCGGCACCTCGTCGCCACGCTGCGCGCGCGCGACCACGACGTGTTCATGATCGATCACGCCTCGCACGGCGACGTGCTCGGAGCGGACGTCACCGATTCGCGCGCGGTCGACGGCGTCATGGAGGCCGCCCGGCCGGACGCGGTCGCGCACCTGGCCGCGCAAGCCTTCGTGCCGGCGTCGCTCGACGATCCGGTCACGACGCTGACCGTCAACGTCGGCGGGACGCTCAACGTCCTCAACGCGGTGCGCAGGCTGCACGAGGCGGGCCGGCGCGTGCGGGTGCTGGTCACCAGCAGCGCCGAGGTCTACGGCCCGCAGCCGCCGGAAGCGTATCCGCTGCGCGAGACGACGGCGACCCGGCCGGCCAATCCGTACGCGGCGAGCAAGGTCGCCGCCGAGGCGCTCGTCACCGCGTACGCGCGCTCGTTCGGCGTCGACGCCGTTGCGACGCGCGGGTTCAACCACATCGGTCCGGGTCAGGACGAGCGCTTCGCGGTCCCGGCGTTCGCGCTGCAGCTCGCCCGCGTCGCCGCCGGCGGCGAACCCGTCGTGCGGGTCGGCAATCTCACCACCGCGCGCGACGTGCTCGACGTGCGCGACGTCTGCGAGGCGTACGCGCGGCTGCTCGAAGGCGGCGGCACGGCCGGCGAGATCTACAACGTCTGCAGCGGAACGGCGACGCCGATGCGCGACATCTTGCGGCGGCTGATCGAGATCGCGCACGTGCCGGTCGAGGTGCGCGAGGACCCCGAGCGAATGCGACCGGCGGACGTTCCGGTCAGCGTCGGCGACGCCGCCAAGCTGCGCGAAGCGACCGGCTGGGTGCCGGACATCCCGCTGGCCGCCGCGCTGCGCGACGTCTACGACGAAGCCCGGGCGCGCGTTCCCTCGTCCACTTCCCGATGACGGTGATCAGGTGAGCTCAGGTCAGACTTTCGCGTCCTTCGTGTTCGGCCGGCGCGGCGCGCTGCTCGCGCTGCCCGCAGCCACCTTGGCAGCGCTCGGAAAGCCGAGCGCGTTCTCGGTCGCGGCCGGGCTGCCGCTCGCGTTCGCCGGTGAGGCGATCCGCATGTGGGCGGTCGGGTACAGCGGCGCGACCACGCGGGGCGATACGGTGACCGCGCCGGCGCTGGTCACCGCCGGCCCGTACGCGTACGTCCGCAATCCGCTGTACGTCGGAAACTTCGTGACGGCCGCCGGCTTCGCATTCGCCTTCACCGGCAAGAACGCGCCGCCGGTGCGGGCCGCGCTGGTGCTCGGGTCGCTGGCGGTGATGGCCGCGGTGTACGGCGTGATCGTGCCGCACGAGGAAGCCTACCTGCGCGCGACGTTCGGCCCGGCGTTCGACGACTACGTCGCGCGGGTTCCGCGGGTGATCCCGGCGCTGGAACCGGCCGAGCCACAACACGGGTCGTACGATCCCGACGTGATCTTCAAGGCGGAGTCGCGAACCTGGCTGACGTTCGGCGCGACGCTGGCGATGCTGGCGTTCAAGACCCTGCGCGAATGACGCACGGGCACGATCACGGCCACCGGCATCGCACGTCGTCGACGGTACGGCTGAAGATCGCGCTCGCGGCGACGGTGTGCGTCGCGCTGCTCGAGCTCGGGGGCGGCTTCCGCGCCGGCTCGCTGGCGCTCATCTCCGACGCGGTCCACGTCACGATGGATGCGGTCGCACTCGCCATCGCGCTCGCGGCGGCCGTGCAAGCGAAACGTCCGGCGACCGATCGTCAGACCTACGGCTTCGCGCGGGTCGAGATCTTGGCCGCGCTGGCCAACGGCGCGCTGCTGACCGCGGTCACGATCTTGATCGCAGTCGAAGCGGTGAAGCGGCTCGTCCACCCCGCCTTGCCGGCGGCGTCGCTGATGGCGGGGATCGCGGCGATCGGGCTGGCGGTCAACCTCGCCGTCGCGTTCGTGCTGTGGGGCGGCCGGCGCGACGACCTGAACCTGCGCGCTTCGCTGCTCCACGTCGCGGGCGACGCGCTGGGGGCGGTCGCCGTGATCGCCGGCGGCGCGCTGATCGCGCTCACCGGCGCGGCCTGGATCGATCCGCTGCTCTCGCTGCTGGTCGCGGCCATCGTCGTCGCCGGGGTGGTGCGGATCGTGCGCGACGCCGGCGACGTGCTGCTCGAAAGCACGCCCGAGCACGCCGGGGTCCCGCTGGTCCGGGCGCGGATCGGACGGGTCGAAGGGGTCGTCGGGGTCCACGATCTGCACGTCTGGACGATCGGGTCGGAGAGCCACGCCCTCTCCGCCCACGTCGTGCTGGACGACCGCAAGCTCAGCGAGGCAAGCGCGATCCTGCGCTCGATCGACGCCGCGATGCGCGCCGACTTCGCGATCGCGCACTCGACGATCCAGTTCGAGTGCGAGAGCTGCGACCCGGACACGACGATCGTCTGCACGCAGGCCTCTCGGGAATCCCTCGACGTCTCGACGAAGTTTACGAGAACATGAAGCCCGGAACCGTCGTCCTTGCGACCGCGCGCACGCCCTTCGGGCGCCTCGGCGGGGCGCTCTCCTCGCTCGTCGCGACCACCCTCGGCGGCGACGCCATCCGCCACGCGATCGCGCGCGCCGGGATCGATCCGGCCGACGTCGAGCACGTCATCATGGGCCAGGTCCTCCAGGCCGGCGCCGGCCAGGCACCGGCGCGCCAGGCGGCGTTCAAGGCCGGGCTCGCCAAGACGACGACCGCCGAAACCGTCAACAAGGTCTGCGCGTCGGGGATGATCGCCGTCGTGCACGCCGCGCGCTCGATCGCCGACGGCGACAACCGCGTCGTGGTCGCCGGCGGCATGGAATCGATGTCGAACGCGCCGTACCTCCTACCGGGCGCGCGCGCCGGCTACCGCTACGGCAACGCGACGATGTTCGACGCGATGATCACCGACGGGCTGTGGGACTACTACTTCGACGAAGCGATGGCGTCACAGGGCGCGCGCGTCGCGGCCGAGCTCGGCGTCACGCGCGAAGTGCAGGACGAGTTCGCGTTCCAAAGCCACCAGCGCGCGCGCGGCGCGCACGAGTCCGGCAAGTTCGCGGCCGAGATCGCGCCGATCAACGTGGCGGCCAAAGCGGCCGGCAAGATCGTCGTCGACGCCGTTCCCTCGCCGGCCCGCGAGCGGATCCCGGCGCTGGCCGGCGCAACCGGCGGTTCGGTGTGGGATCACGTTCCGCCACAGAACATGGTCGCCGATCCGAGCCGTTACTCGCCCTACGTCACCGGCGACGTTCCGTTCAACCGCGTCGACCGCGACGAGCCGGTCCGCGCCGACGCGTCGCTGCAGGCGATGGCGAAGCTCAAACCGATCGATGCCGGCGGCACGATCACGGCCGGCAACGCACCGGGCGTGAACGACGGCGCGGCCGCGCTCGTCCTCTCGAGCGCCGACTACGCACGGTCAGTCGGTGCCGAACCGCTGGCGGAGATCGTCGATCATGCCGCGGTCGCGTGGGATCCGCCGTATCTTGCGCTGGTGCCGGCGATGGCGGCGCAGAAGCTGCTCGACAAGCAGGGTTTGCGCGCATCCGACATCGCGGTCTGGGAGATCAACGAAGCGTTCGCGGCCGTGGCGCTGACGGCGGCGGCGAAGTTGGGGCTCGATCCGCGTGTCGTCAACGTTCAGGGTGGAGCGGTTGCGCTCGGGCACCCGATCGGGGCTTCGGGCGCGCGCATCGTCGGCGCCGTCGTACAGCAGCTGCGGGCTCGTGGCGGGGGGTATGGGATTGCGGCAATCTGCTCCGGGGGCGGGCAGGGGGACGCGGTTCTCGTCAGGGTGGCGTAGGGGCCGGCGGGGGCCGCACGCTCGTCGCGGGGACGGTTCGGTTTCGTCTTCGTGACGAAACCGAACCTCGGCGCTCAGCGCGCTCTCGGCATCCTGCCTCCGCGCGCTTCGCGACGCCCCGCGACGAGCGTGCGGCCCCCGCCGACCCGGCACGACGCGCGCGGATCGCAGGCATCGCTTCGCTCGCCTGCGGGCGGCGTGGGGTTTCGATTGCCGCGGGGGAAAGGGCGGGGCAGGATGGTGGCTTTGTGAGGTTCGTGGCTTGAGAGTGCTCGTTGTTGGGGCGGGGCAGATGGGGAACGGGATCGCCCAGGTGCTCGCAGGCAAGGGGCACGAGGTCCTTCTCAATGACGTCGACGAGGGTCGCATTCGGGCTGGGATCGATGCGATTGCGAAGCGGTTGGACCGCGACGTCGACAAAGGCAAGATCACCGGCGAGCAGCGCGGCGATCTGCTGGCGCACGTCGATGCGCGGCCGCACTTTCGGGATCTCGAGGTCGACCTTGCGATCGAGGCGGCGACCGAGCGGCTCGATCTGAAGCTCGACCTGTTTCGCGATCTCGACCGGAACACGGGGCCGGAGACGGTGCTGGCGAGCAACACGTCGTCGATCTCCATTACGGTGCTGGGTGCGGCGACCTCGAAGGCCGAGCGCGTGGTCGGGATGCACTTCATGAATCCGGTGCCGGTGATGAAGCTGGTCGAGATCATTCGCGGGATCGCGACGTCGGACGCGACGTTCGCGGTGGTGCGCGACTTGGCGCTGGCGCTCGACAAGACGCCGGTCGAGGTGCGCGACTTTCCGGGCTTCATCTCGAACCGCGTGCTGCTGCCGATGATCAACGAAGCGATCTACGCCTTGTACGAAGGCGTCGCGTCGGTCGAGGACATCGACACGGTGATGAAGCTCGGGATGAACCACCCGATGGGCCCGCTCACGCTGGCCGACTTCATCGGCCTCGACACGTGTCTGGCGATCATGAACGTTCTGCACGACGGGTTCGCCGACTCGAAGTACCGGCCGTGCCCGCTGCTCAAGCAGTACGTCGCGGCCGGCTGGCTGGGCAAGAAGTCGGGCCGCGGTTTCTACGACTACGCAGCGGCGGGATCGGGGCAGGCTGCGCGGTGACTGCGACCGCGCGGTATGTCGGCTTCGAGCCGACCGACGAGCAGCGCCTGATCGGTGACGCCGCGCGCGAGGTGGCCGAGCGCGAGATCGCGCCGCACATCGCCGGCTGGGACAAGTCGCACGCGTTTCCGCGCGAGCTGTACGCGAAGCTGACCGCGGCCGGGCTGATGGGGATGCTCGTTCCGGAAGCGCATGGCGGCGTTGCGGCGGACTATGTCGCGTACGCGCTCGCGATCGAAGAGCTGGCGCGGGTGGATGCGGGGACCGCGGTCACCGTTTCGGTTCACTCGATGATCTGCAACGCGATCGTGCGGCTCGGATCGAGCGAGCAGAAGGAGCGTTGGCTCGAAGCGCTCGCGGCCGGCGACGTGATCGCGGGTTTCGGGCTGACCGAGCCCGACGCCGGGTCGGATGCGGCGGCGATTCGCGCGACGGCGCGGCGCGACGGTGACGGCTGGATCCTAAACGGCCGCAAACAGTGGTGCACCAACGGCAGCTATGCGGGCGTCGTGATGGCGATGTTTCGCAGCGGCGGTTCCGGCGCGAAGGGGATCAGCGCGTTCCTGGTCGACACGTCGCTGCCCGGGATCGTCGTCGAGCGCGTCACCGACAAACTCGGCATCCATACGTCGAATACCGTCGACCTCGCGTTCGACGACGTGCGGGTGCCGGCGGCGGCGCTGCTCGGGACCGAAGGGACGGGGCTGACGTCGGCGTTGAGCACGCTGACGTCGGGGCGGATCGGGATCGCGGCGCAGGCGACCGGGATCTTGTCGGCGTGTTTGGATGCGTCGATCGCATTCGCGCGCGAGCGCGTCGCATTCGGCAAGCCGATCGCGGCGCACGAGGGCATCGCGTTCAAGATCGCGCGGATGGCGACCGACCTCGATGCGGCGCGGCTGCTGGTCTATCGCGCGGCGGCGCTGGCCGACGCGGGGCGACCGTTCGTGGTCGAAGCTTCGAAGGCGAAGCTGTTCGCGTCGACCAAGGCGCGCGAGCACGCATCGGAGGCGGTGCAGATTCACGGCGGCTACGGGTACACGACGGAGTTTGCGGTCGAGCGGTACTACCGCGACGCGAAGATCACCGAGATCTACGAGGGGACGTCGGAGATCCAGCAGCTGGTCATCGCGCGGGGGTTGATGGGGCGCTTCGACTGACCGGCGGCGCGCCGCGCAGCGGCCAGGCGTGGGTCGTGACGCCCGGCGACGCGTGCGCGAGCGGTGCGGCGTCGAGCGGCGCTACGTGCGCGCTCGAGAGCAGCGTCTGCTCGAGAAAGGTCGGCTTCGCGTCGTGGACGGGCCACGGCTCGTGCTCGACGTCGCCGCGCTTCGTGCGGCCACCCTGGCTGGAGAAGAAGCAGTAGCGCTCGAGCAGCCAGTGCTCGAGGCTGTCCGGCGCGGCGGTGCGCGCCGCCGGATCGATGCGCGCCGCGGCGGTGAGGTACGCTGCCGGCGCGCGGCGGTCGGTGCGCACGACGTTGTAGACGTATTTGGCGGGGTTGATCGAGCAGTCGATGCGGGCGTCGAGGTAGTTCAGCCCGAGCCTGCGGCCGGCCCACACGCCGGCCCGGTCGGCGGCGTCGAGACTGAGGAACCAGACGCCGGACTTCTCCGCGTCGCGCACGTACGTGCGAAGGTTGACCTCGGCGAAGGTGCGCAGCGCGGCGAACCGCGGGGCGACGCGCGCTCGCGCGCCGGCGATCCGGAAGGCGACGATGCTGACCCAGGCCTGGCCGTCGTAGCGCTCGAGCTCGAGGTCGGCCGGGATCATCCGCCGCAGCGCTTCGCCGTCGGCGCGCCAGTGGAGGAACAGCGCCTCGCGCCATTCCATTTCGACCAGCCAGGGCATTCGCTAGGGTGCAGCCGGCGGCTGGATCGTGCACGTGCCGGCGCGCCCGAACCAGCGGTAACGGTTGCGCGCGATCCAGCCGTAGACGTCGTCGCGCAACCGGCGCGGGATCAGGATCGCGGCGAACAGCAGCGGGAACGGCGCGCGCATCCCGAGCGCGATGTGGAGCGCGGCATCGCTGGCTTCGTAGCGCCGGCCGTACTCGAGCAGCACGATCGCGTCGGGGCGGGGCATCTCCGCGTCGGCCGTCGCCGGTTCGAGCGGGCGGAACGCGAAGCGGCCCGGCGCGGAGTTCTGCGTGATGAAGCGCACCGAGCCGTTGCACAGGCTGCAGTCGCCGTCGAACAAGACCGTCGCCGGCGCCGGCGTCCCGTCCGGCGTCAACCGGCCTTCTTGGCGAAGCTGTCGCTGACCAGGTTCGCGGTGACGTGCGCGATCGTCGTCTGCGAGGTGTCGAGGTTGAGCTGGCGGCGAACCGTGCTCGTCCAGTCGACGCTGATCGGCGAGACGAGGTCGGTCGCATAGAGCGTCGTGGCGCGGTCGTCTTCCTGACCGGCGGCGTTGGCGAACGTCCCGACGATCCCGATCGTCGCCTGCTGCCCGTCGAGCTTCATCACGTGGTAGCTCGTCGAGCCGCGCGCGGGCGCCGGGCTTTCGACGCTCCAATTCGAACCGGCGCTGACGTCGCGGTTGGCGACGAAGCCGCGCGCGATCAGCGGGAGCACGCGCAGCGCTTCCGGACACAGCGGATGGGCCGGGTCGGCCGACAGCCGCCCGTCGGAGAGCACCGCGACGCGCGTCACCGGCTGCGCGATGCTGCCGCTGAACGCGACGTCGACGACCAGCCCGCCGTCGGTGGTCGCGGCGACGACGTCGATGGTCAAGGTGCCGTGGTCGCTGCCGTTCATGAACTGCGACTCGGTCCCCTCACCCGACGGCACGCTGGAGACGCCGTTCTCGCCGCCGCCGTAGGCGCTGTTGAATCCCGACGACTTCGTCTCGTGGGTGGTATGCGCGCTGAAGGTGACGTCGTACACGAGCTCGCGCAGCGGCTTGTGCGGATCCGCTGCGCGCGCCGCGGCCGGCGCGATCAGTGTCGTCACGAGTACGAGGGCAAGCAGGCTGCGCACCATTTTCGGACCTCCGTCGTGCACGCTTCGGCAGCCGACGCCGTGCATCCTGAGCGCTCAGAGCTGAGCCGGCGCGTACCGCCTGCCTGCCGTCCAGGGGCCGTCCAGGAGGGCGCGGAACGGTCGGCGCGCGATGAAGTTGATGGAGTACCAAGGCAAGGACTTGTTCCGGCGTGTCGGGATCCCGACGCCGAGCGGCGTGTTCGCGACGACGGCCGGCGACGTGAAGGAGTACATCGCGGCGCATCCCGGCTCGTGGGTGCTCAAGAGCCAGGTGCTGATGGGCGGCCGCGGCAAGGCCGGTGGAATCAAGTTCGCCGACGATGCACAGCAGGGCGAAGCGCTCGCGCGCGAGCTGATCGGCAAGCTGTTGGTCTCGATCCAGAACCCGGCCGGCGAAACGGTGAGATCGCTGCTGGTCGAGGAGAAGGTCGACATCGCGAGCGAGGCTTACGTGTCGATCGCGATCGACCGCGCGGTGCGCAAACCGGTGGTGCTCGTCACCGCGCAGGGCGGGATGGACGTCGAAGAAGTCGCGGCGCACGACGCCGGCGCGATCAAGAAGTACTGGATCGATCCGGCCTCCGGCTACTCGCCGTTCATCGGCCGCATGCTGGCCTTCGAAGCGAAGCTCCCCGAAGGCTATCGCAAGGCGTTTCCGGCGATCCTTGGTGCGCTGTATACGCTGTTCATGGACTATGGCGCGAACCTGGTCGAGATCAACCCGCTGGTCCTCACCAAGGACGGCCGCGTGATCGCGAGCGACGCGAAGGTCGACCTCGACGACAACGCGCTGTACAAGCACCCCGACGTCGCCGGTTGGAACAAGGCCGCGCCGGCCGACGAAGATCAGGCGGCGGCGGTCGCGATCGGCCTCGGGATGTCGAACTACGCGCGCTTCGACGACGAGCCGGGCACGCCGGCGAAGACGGTCGGCACGATCGCGAACGGCGCCGGCCTCGGCATGGGGACGATGGACGCGGTCAAGAACGCCGGCGGCGGCGCGGCGAACTTCCTCGACATCGGCGGCGGCGCGCAGGCCGAGCTCGTGAAGAAGAGCTATTCGCTGGTGACCTCCGACCCGCGCGTCAAGGCGATGTTCATCAACATCTTCGGCGGCATCACGCGCGGCGACCAAGTTGCGAAGGGGATCGTCGAAGCGCTCGCCGGCGATGATGTGCGGAAGGTCCCGCTCGTCGTTCGCTTGACGGGGACGAACGCGGAAGAAGGCCGCGCGATCTTGGCCGAGGCCGGCTTCGTGCCGGTGGAGACGATGGACGAAGGTGCGGCGCGCGCCGTCGCGCTGGCGAACGGGAGCAACTGACGTGGCGATCTTCCTCGACAAGAATTCCAAAGTGATCGTGCAGGGGATCACCGGTCGCGAAGGCGGCTTCCACACGCAGCGCATGCTCGCGTACGGCACCAAGATCGTCGGCGGCGTGACGCCGGGCAAGGGCGGCACGACGATCGAGTCGGGTCAACCGGTGTTCGACACCGTCAAGGACGCCGTCGACGCGACGGGCGCGACGCACTCCATCATCTTCGTCCCGCCGTTCGCCGGCGCCGACGCGTTGTGGGAAGCGCACGACGCCGGCATCAAGCTGGCGGTCTGCATCACCGAAGGGATCCCCGCGCACGACATGCTGCGGGTCGTCAACACGACGCCCGGGATGCGGATCATCGGCGGCAACTGCCCGGGGATCATCTCGCCCGGCAAGTCGCTGGTCGGGATCATGCCGGCCCACGTGTTCAAGGAAGGCAACGTCGGGATGATCTCGCGCTCCGGGACGCTGACCTACGAGATCGTCGACGGGCTGACGCGCGCCGGGTTCGGACAGTCGACCTGCGTCGGGATCGGCGGCGACCCGATCATCGGCACGACCTTCGTCGACTGCTTGCGCGCGTTCGCCAACGACCCCGAGACGGCGGCGATCGTCGTGGCCGGCGAGATCGGCGGCTCGGACGAGGAAGACGCGGCGGCCTTCATCGCGGATCACATCGCCGGCAAGCCGGTGGTGGCGTTCATCGGCGGGCGTTCGGCGCCGGCCGGCAAGCGGCTCGGGCACGCCGGGGCGATCATCTCGGGCAACACCGGGACGCCGGAGTCGAAGGTCAAGGCGTTCGGGGCGGCCGGCGTTCCGGTCGCCGACCGTCCGTCGCAGATCCCGGGGCTGCTGGCCGAGCGCCTCAAGCCGGCCGCCGTCTAGGCTCGCCGCCGCGGGTAGCGATGCGGTTCGGGTTCCAGTGCGAGGAGTGCGAGGAGGCGGTTTGGCTGCCCACCACCCGGGCCGAGCTGCGGTGGCTGAGCAGCCGGCGTCACGTCGTCCGTGAGGTCGCCGGCCACCTGAGCGGCGGGGTCGACGGCTGGATGGACGAGGGGATGCAGTTCCTCTCCCGCCACGACGGCCACAGCGTGGTCGTCGTCCAGCGTTCAGGAGGATAACCAGCCGCCGAAGAGGGTGAGCGAGCAGGGGTCTCAGAAGACTCCCAGGTCCGGCCCATGCCTCTCTTAGGCGGCCGGCACCACCTCGACCACCCACCCTTCGAAAGGATAGGTGCCCGTGGCTATACCTTCACAGGTAAGACGCGGAATCGTCGCGGTACTGCTGTTCATCGCAATGGTGCTCCAGGGAACGACAAGCGTTCTGGCAGGCACAACCGGTGCACTCAGCGGTACCATCGTCGATCCGCAGTCGAACGCGCCTGTCGGCGGAGCGCACATCACCGCTGCGAGTCCCTCGCAGACGGCGACGACGACCTCCGACCCCGGCGGACGGTTCACGTTCATCTCGCTCGCACCCGACACGTACACCGTGTCGGTCAACGCGACCGACTCGCGCGACGCGATCTCGGTCAGCGGCGTCACGGTTCAGGCCGACCAGACGCAGACGATCAGTCTGCAACAGCCGACCAAGCTCAAGGTCATCGGTTCGGTGACCTCGCGCGCGGCAGCGTCGCTGGTGAAGCCCGGCACGACCGCCGACGTGTACTCCATCAACGCCGTCACGCAGGACAAGGCGTCCGCGGCCGGCGGCGGCGGTAACCTCAACAGCGCCTGGTCCGCCATCGCGACGGTCCCCGGCGTGTACGTCGCTCCGAACCAGCAAGGCTACATCGGAGCAGGTCCGTCGCTGAGCATCCGCGGCGGCGACTACGACCAGATCGGTTACGAGCTCGACGGCGTTCCGCTCAACCGCGCCTTCGACCAGTATCCGTCGGGCCCGCTGTCGTCGCTCGGCCAACAGGAAGTCCAGGTCTACACCGGCGCTCCGGCGGCGAACGCCGAGGCGAACGGGATCTCGGGCTACATCAACCAGGTCATCCGCACCGGCACCGCGCCGGCCACCCGGAACCTGACCCTGGCGGTCGGCTCGCCGACGCTCTACAACAAGATCTCGTTCGAGGCCGGTGGTTCGAATCCGAGCCGCACGTTCTCGTACTACCTCGGTGCCGGCGCGTACAACCAAGACTACCGGTACTACGACAACAGCAACGGCAACGGCATCAGCAACACCTGGGGCACACCCTTGGCGCCCTGCCCGCCGCCGGGTCCCGGCGTCACCGCGGCCGCGCTGCCGTCGTGCTTTGCACCCAACGGTCAGCAGTACTTCACCACCGGCGGCGCTTCGCCGTACGGTGCCCAGGCGCTCGCGCCGTTCAACTACGGGCTGCAATCGGCCGTCCAGGATCGCGACACCGTCCTGAACCTGCACTTCGGCCTCCCCCAGAAGAGCGGCTCCAAGGACGACGTCCAGTTCCTGCTCGACATCAACCACATCAGCAACCCGTACTACAGCTCGACCAACGACGCCGGCGGCCCGGGTTACCTGACCGCGATCGGTACGTTGTATCCGCCAAGTCCGGCGGATCCCCCGGGGCTCACCCCGCCGTTCTACACCGACTCGTATTGGTTCTCGGGTGCGCCGACCGGGACGGTGCTGCCGGTTTCCTACACGGGCGGCGGCACGCAGATCTACACGTTCCCGCAGTCGCCGAACGGGCGTGCGTTCGACTCGATCGTACCGTACAACCAGCGCGACCAGTTCGTGAACGACCAGTCGATCCTCAAGCTGCAGTACCAGCACAACTTCGGGACCAGCGCCTACCTCCGCGCGTACGTCTACACGTACTACTCGGACTGGCTGATGACGTCGCCGCAGTTCACGCTGAGCGACAGCATCGGGCCGGTTTCGCCGGACTACGAGCTCAACAGCCACACTCGCGGCGTGAGCGCGCAGTTCTCGGATCAGCTCAACTCGCAGCACCTGTTCACGCTGCAGGGCGGCTACACGACGGCTGAGACGACTCGTGACAACAACACGGGCTTCATCTCCGGCCTCTATCCGTTGTTCGGTATCCCCGACAGCATCAACCCGCGCACGCTGGTGGGCGTCTTGGTCAATTCGGCGAACCCATACAACGGTCAGTGCTACACGCATGCGGGCGTTGCAGTGAACTGCTTCAACTCGTCAGGTACCGGACTCAACTCCGGGCTCGGCGGGTTCACGCTGGCCGAGGCCGCCGGGATGGGTGCCGGCGTCACGCCGGCGACAGGCACTTGCGGCACCGGCCCGTGCGCGTACATGGTGGCCGGCAACGGCATTTACGCGACGTACAACACGGTCGTGCCGAAGTTCTACTCGTTCTCGATGAGCGATCACTGGACGCCCACGTCCAAGCTGAACATCGACCTCGGGCTGCGCTTCGACCGCTTCGAGTACGACGGTTCGGACACCACGGGGACAGCCGCGCGCACCTTCTGGTACAACGCGTGGAACAACCAGTTCCCGACCAACCCGCAGTTCAACGTCCCGAGCCAGATCGAGGCGTACAACGAGTGGCAGCCGCGCCTGGGCCTGACCTACACGGTCGACCCCCGCACGGTGATTCGTGCCAGCTACGGCCGGTATGCCGAGGCGCCGAACAGCGCGTTCGAGCAGTACACCACGCTGCAGCCGGACACGCCGCTGGTGACCGAAGGCTTCACCGCGTTCGGCTTCAACACGCCGGGCCACTACGTTCCGCCTGAGGTCTCGAACAACTACGACCTGTCGTTCGAGCACCAGTTCGGATCCGACACGGCCGTGAAGGTCACCCCGTTCATCCGGAAGACGCAGGATCAGATCCAGCAGTTCTTCTTGGATCAGCGGACCAACTTCGTGTCGGGCCTCAACGTCGGCCGGCAGACGTCGCAAGGCGTCGAGTTCGAGCTCGACAAGGGCGACTTCTCGCGCAACGGCCTGGCCACGCGCCTGACGTTCACCTACACGAACAGCTACATCAACTACACGAGCTTCCAGAACGGCGGCTCGATCATCGACGGGATCAACGCACAGATCACCGCGTACAACGCCTTCACCAAGGCGGGCGGCGGCTCTGCGTGTTACACGACGGCCGGCGCGGCCGCTCCGACGTGCCCGGCGGGATCGGTCGCGAACCCGTACTACAATGCCCCCGCACAGTCGCTGTTCAACGTGAACGGTTCGTACTCACCGTACGACACGTTCCCGGCCGGCATCGGCGGCGGCGGTTACACGCAGTACGGCGCGCCGTACGTCGCGACGTGGATGGTGCAGTACAAGCACGGTCCGCTCGCGATCACGCCGGCGCTGCAGTTCTTCGGCGGGGCGCGCTACGGCGCGCCGGGTTCGACCCCGGGCATCGATCCGACCAGCTGCGGTGCGATCCTCACCTCGGCGACGGCCGGCGATCCGCGTTACCCGTACGGAGCGGTCGGCGGTTCGCCGTACGACTCCACGACGTGCGGCAACGAAATCGCGATTCCCGACACGTTCACCGGCAAGTTCGACAACCTCGGCTCCTTCGTGGAACCGAGCCAGATCTTGCTCCACACCCAGGTCTCGTACGACATCAACAAGCGGATGACGCTGGTCGCGACCTTCGCGAACATCATCAACCATTGCTTCGGTGGCTCGTCGGTACCGTGGGCGGTGAGCAACGCCTGCACCTACACCTCGCCGACCGAAGTCGGCGGCGGCTTCCAGCCGACCGGGAACTTCTACAACCCCGGCTTCGCGCTGCAGCCGCAGACGACGGTGCCGTACGGCCCGACGTTCCCGCTGTTCCCGTTCAACATGTACTTCGAACTCCGGATGAAGATCTAGAGCCTCGCGTACACCGCAAGGGAAAGGATGGCGGCTCCGCTTCGGCGGGGCCGCTTTTCTTTCGCACCGGTCGGGCGAACTGGGGCGCGGAACTGCGACGAACTGAGGTGACCTCAGCGCCTCCAACGACCTGCGTATGTCCCTAGCGGCCGTCGCACGGAAAGCTTTCCTCGACGCTTTAGAACAGCGTAGAATCGTAAGCGGATTACCGGTCGCTGGAAAGCATTTGGCAACGTCATGTTCGTCTGAGCGCAGGCGGAAATCGGGTACCCGAACGGCCCTCTTGACGCGTCGCAGCGCGTCGTAGTACGGTGCGACGGGGGTCGCGGTACCGCGTTCGGGGTGCGCCGTCCTCCGAGTCTCGCTCAGAAGCGAGGTTCGTTTCATACTGTGTCGTCGCACCGTAGTGACGGCATGATGTTTTCGTGTTGGCCTGGAGGGTGGACGTGAGTCTCTTTGAGCGCGCGCATTTGGTAGTGACGTCGGCACTTCGTCGTGCGTGCGAGCAGCGCAGCGCATCCCGCCATGCGTGGAGATTCGTAACTGTGCAGTCCCGTTCGTCCTCTGGTTGCAATTGCACTCACCCTGTCGCTTGCCGTGCCGCCGATCGCCTCACTGGCGAGCGTCACGCAATTCGATCGACCGTCTGCGCGAGGCGTTGCCGCCGCGTACCAAGCGCCGCCGAATTCGCCGCTTCGTTCGCCCGCCGGCACTCCAGGGCGCGTCAAGCCGGCATTCAAAGCGATCACGTCACGACCGGTACCCGTTCGTGGCGTGCGACCGCTGGGCGGCGGCTACATTGCCGGACCGCCGCTGCTCCGGCCGAGCCAGTTGACGAGCATCATTCGGGCAGCGCAGTTGCGGAAGACATCCCCAGCCAACGGGCGAGTCGTCCCGGCTCCGATCACGCTGCCGCAGCAGCGGGCTCCGATGGGAGCGCGCGCGCCGGTCAGCGCGAGCGTGCGGAAGTCTGAGTCATTGCCGGGAAATCCGAGCGGCTCGGGCACCGGTATCAACCCCTGGTGGGAGTACCAGGAGCAGAACGTCCCGCGCGGCGCGCACGTGATGGTCAGCGTCGGCACGGGCAACCTAATTCTCCAAGACGACGACATGTCGGTTCCCCATAAGGGCATCGCTATGGCGTTCCGCCGCACGTACAACTCGCAGAGCCTGCACGACGTCAACGGTGACGACGGCTCCTTCCCCGGCATGTACGGAAACGGCTGGACGAGCACGTTCGACGCGCACTTGACCGGTGCGAACGGCACGATCGACGTGTGGGACATCGACGGGGCGAAATACGTCTACACGCTCGCTGCCGACGGGGTGACCTGGCAGTCGATGACGCCCGGCCAGCACGCGACGATGACCTCGGACGGCAGCTGCGGGATGCTGTGGACGAAGAAGACCGGAACGACGTACTACTTCTGGGACCCCTACCAGATGCCGAGCTGCAACATCTCGTTCAGCGCGTACGGTGGTTACGCGGGCCGGCTGGCCGACATCATTGGCCGGAACTCCAACGTGTTGCTCGCGTTCACGTACGCGTGGGACGGCCAGCCGACGGCGACCGGAAAGATCAACGGGATCACGGTCACGACGGAGTCGGGCATGACGGCCAAGCTGACGTTCACCGACGTCAACGGTCATCGTCTGCTCGAGCAGCTGACGTTCCCGGACAACAGCACGTCGGTCACCTACGGGTACGACGCGAACGGAAACCTGTTGACGGTGTTGCAGCCGCCGAACAACTCGAGTGGAACCCGTCCGGTGGAGGCGTATGCGTACGGTCCGGTCGGCAGCAGCGTTCTGCTGACCGACGCGTTAAGCCCGCGCTACTATGCGGGTTGCGCCACCACGTGCGGCTCGGACGGCGAACAGATGGAGTTCGGCTACGCCGGCACCAGCGCCGCCTCCTCGACGGTTTCCTCGATCGTCCATTACGGCGTCGTCGATCCGAGCGTTCCCGACGGCCTCACGAGCTTCGGCGTGCCGGCTGGACCGCTGCAGTCTGGCTTCGCGTCGAACGCATTCATCTATCTGACCGAGTATTACACGAGCGGCGTTTTGTCGTCGTCCTACAGCGACACCGACGGGCACATGATGTTCTGGTCCGCGGACACGTCGGGGCGGATCAGTCAAACACAGCTATGCACGGCGAGCACCGGGCAGGGCACGACGTGCACCGGACAACTGCTGACGACGAAGACGGTCTGGGACACAACCAACAACAATCGCATCGCCGATTACGACACGCGCGGTAACCGGACCGACTATGCATTCGATGCAAACGGCAACACGACGGCCGTCGCTCAGCCGGCGGTGACGGTCCAGACGGCTTCCGGGAACGCGTCCTTTCGGCCGATTTGGCGGTAGCATCCCGCACCCGGTCGGCCACGGCGGCATGCTTACGATACCGAAGCCCGACGGCTTCAGCGACGGCCAGAACACCTTCCAAGGCGTTCGGACCTACGATCCGCAAGCCGGTACGTGGACGACGCCCGATGCCTACCACGGCGACGTCCACGATCCCATGTCCCAAAAGCCGTACATGTGGAACCGGAATAATCCATATGCATACGAAGATCCCAGCGGCTACGTCGGTGAGGAACTCCGCGCCCTTTCAGGTCGCCTCATTATCATACTCGCAAAATCGGTCGGGCGAACTTCTTACACCGCCGAAGAGCGGGCTTGGGCGAAAGGCGTGCTCAACGTCCCGAGCAATGCGCCCAAGATAGCGGAGGCGAACGTTTCCCACATGTTCCGTGTAGCCGCCGGGCACGTTCCCGACTCTGCGCTCAACCGAGCGATCCTTCAAAGTACCGCTAGTGACGCGAAGAACTTAATTGCGACGAAGTCGCTAAGGGAGGGCGGGACGCTGGAGACTTATGAAAGGACCTTACCGTCTGGCGCAACGGCGTGGGCTGAAGTTCGCGTCACAACCGATGCCAGTGGAGCGACGACACGCGAGATAACAAACGGCGGGATCAACCCGAAGTGAAGCAATGGCGGGCTAGGGTAGGTAGACCAACGCAACGAAGCGAAGTTGCATCATTTAGCGTGGCGTAATCAATTCGCAACGTAAGTAGTGGAGAACGATGTTGATGACTTCGCTCGCAGAGCCTTACGATAGCACAATCGCGTATGCAGTGATGATTCGGTTCTTGAGGTTGGTTGGTGAAGCCGAGCCGACGGATCAAGACCTCGAAAGCTTTCTTCGATGGGGTGAGCTTAACTCGGCTGGCACGAAGACGTTTGATCCAGCTTTTCTTGAAGATTGGAGCAACGCAACCGGCGGGCGAACCGCGATCGGTTCGGACGACGCTTATGCTGCGATGATCGCTATGCTGTCGAAGTTCGCACTTCGCGGCGTTTCAGGAGCGACATTTGTTGATCGAATTCGTCGTCTCGAAAGGAAGGATCTATCCTCAGTTTGGGATACCGCGGTGCGACTCGTTTCAGATGACGTTGAGGCTGGAGAACCGTTCCGCGGCTCGTGGACATTCGGAGTCGACGCTCAAGGAAACCGAGTTAGGCTGGAGCGCGATCCCGAAACCGGTCGGCTGCGAACCATACCGGTGTAGTGTGCAAGCGGCAATGGGTCGGTTCGAGGCATTCGAAGCCTGGGCAACTCGCCGGGTGGGATACGCCGCTACTACGGCACAAGGGTTGTGAGTATGCGCGCCGTTGCGCAAGTGCAGCATTACTTCCTCACCTTGATGCTGGGAGTCTTTCATCGGAACGCACCTAGTGGCCCACTGGTCGTTTGTGCCTCCTCAACGCAGCTACAGCTTCCCTACCCGATCAAGCCGCGCGCTCAGTGCCGTGGACTAAGTCGGCAATGATGACGCGCCGTACAGGCTTGATGATCGACGCCCATAGCAAAGGGACGTCCCAGGCGGGACGTCCCTTTGCTTCATCACCGCCCTTGGACGCAGCTAGCGGGGGACTCGGAGGCGCTGGCCGACTTGGAGGTCGGCGCCCGTGAGGTGGTTGGCCGACATGATGTCGTCGACGGTCGACTGGACGTCGCCGGTCGCGGTCGTGCTGCGCTGGGCCAGGGTCCACAGCGAGTCTCCCGGGTGGACCGTCACGGTCGTGTAGGCGACGGTCGGAGCGGCGTGGACCGTGTTGGAGAGCGCCGGCAGCGTGACCGCCAGGCTGAGCGCGCCCAGGGCGACCAGCGGCATGAGGGTCGGTTTGCGCTTGCGATGGCCGTACATGGTCTGCGGTTTCCCCCTAGATATTGGGCCGAACGCTCGTTCGTCCCCCATATGGTACCAAGGCGCACCCTCCGCCGTCAAGGTCTGCCTCGAACGTATGTTTGCTCGACGGCAGCATCTGTGCTACGATGCCCGCAATCAATGCGGTGCCAATCGCGGCGTCGTGCCTCCAGGATCACACCTCGGTGTGCCTACTGGGTGGCATTCTGCTAGGAGGGATGATGGCCGAACGGGCCACGACGGAGAAGCAGCAGCGGATTCTGGCGGTGATCCGCGAGTTCACGTCCGAGCAGGGGTACCCGCCGTCGGTTCGCGAGATCGGCGAACGCGTCGGCCTTTCTTCGTCCTCGACGGTGCAGTCGCACCTCAAGACGCTCGAGCGCCGCGGGCTGCTCCGGCGCGATCCGACCAAGCCGCGCGCCTTGGTGGCGGCGCCGGCCGAGGGCGCCGACGTCCAGGTCGAGTCCGTCACGCTGCCGGTCGTCGGCCGAGTCGCTGCCGGCGCGCCGATCACCGCGACCGAGAACGTCGAAGACCATTTCGTGCTGCCGGCGGCGTGGGCGCCGCGATCGGGCGGGTTCTTGCTGCGGGTCAAGGGTGAGTCGATGATCGACGCGGCGATCCTCGACGGCGACCTGATCGTCGTCCAGCCGCGGCCGACCGCCGAGAACGGCGAGATCGTCGTCGCGATGATGGACGGCGAGGCGACCGTCAAGCGGTTCTACCGCGAGCGCGGGCGGATCCGGTTGCAGCCGGAGAACGCGACCATGGAGCCAATCTACGCCGACGATGTCACCGTCGTCGGCCGAGTCGAAGCCGTCATTCGCAGACTCTGACCGGGTGATGGGCGACGGTGCGGTCGCGCGCTTCGAGCGCGCGATCGCGCCGTTTGCGCACCGGTTCGCCGAAGCGCCGGCGGTGCTCGCGCTGCGCGAATCGCTCCCGCTGGCGCTCGCCGCCGTCGTCGTCGCGCTGGTCGCGCTGATCCTCGCGCACCCGTTCCGCGGCTGGGCGGAGCTGGGGACGCGGGTTCGCGACGACATTCCGAGCGCGTTCTCGATCGCCTCGATCGTCATGGTCGTCGTGCTCTCGCTGCGGCTCGCGGTGCGGTTGCGCGTTTCGGCCGCGGCTGCGATCGGGTTCGGCCTGCTGACGTTCGGGCTGGCGATGCCGCGCGGCGCGATGCGCGCGCTGGCGGCGTTCGTCGGCTCGGGCGGCACGACCGGCCTCGGCGCGTACGCGACGACCTTCGGCGCCAGCGGGCTGTTCACGGCGATCCTCGTGTGCCTGGCGGTCGCCGGGGCAATGGTCCTCGGGCGGCGGCGGTTCGGCCCGATCGCCGGGCAGCTCGCCGGCGGTGCGCTCCCGGTCGTCGCAGCCGGCGCACTCTTCGCGCTGCAGCTGTCGCCCGCGGCCGCGCTGGCGGGCGCGATCGCACCGCTCGCGACGCTGGGCGACAGCTGGTTCGCCCTGATCGCGATCACCGCGATCGAATCGGCGTTGTGGCTGGTCGGCATCCACGGCCCGGCGCTGTTCTCGGCGATCGTGCTGCCGGTGTACCTCGCGCTGCAGGTTGCGAACACGGCCGCGGCCGGCCGCCACGAGCCGATCCCGCACATCGTGGTCGTGTCGACGTTCCTGTTCGTGTTTCCGGGCGGCGCCGGCGCGACGCTGCCGCTGGTGGCGCTGCTGCTGCGCAGCCGGGTGCGGCGCTTGCGCACGTTCGCGGCGGCGGCGATCCTGCCGTCGCTGATCAACGTCAACGAACCGGTGATGTTCGGCTTGCCGGTCGCGTACAACCCGGTCTTCGCCGTCCCGTTCGTGCTGTGTCCGATCGTGCTGTCGGCGCTGACCTACGCCGCGATGGCGCTGGGCTGGGTCGGGCGCCCGATCTTCTACGTGCCCTCGGCGGTCCCGACACCGGTCGGCGTGTTCTTGGCGACGCTCGACTGGCGCGCGTGTGTGCTGGCAGTCGTGAACATCCTCGTCGCGGGGGCGATCTGGCTGCCGTTCGTGCGCGTGTACGAGCGGATCGAAGCGGCGCGGGCGTGACGGTCGCGATCGTCGATCAGCTGCTCGACGGCCTCGACGTCGGTGCGCGCGTGCGCAGTGCTGCGCGGGCCGCGCAGCCGTGGCTCGAACGCCGCAACCCGAACGCGACCGCCGTTCGGGCGCGCGTGCTGCGCGCGTTTCTCGACGAAGGCGTCGCCGAGAGCGACCTCGCCGGCACCACCGGCTACGGCTACGACGATGCGGCGCGCGAGCGCTACGAGTCGCTGCTGGCACGCGTGCTGCGCGCCGAGCGCGCGCTGGCGCGGCTCTCGATCGTGAGCGGAACGCACGCGATCGTCGCCGGCCTCGACGCGCTGGTTCCGCCCGGTGCGACGCTGCTGGCCGCCAACGGCGCGCCGTACGACACGCTGCGCCACGCGATCGCGACCGCACCGCATTCGCTCGCCGCTCGCGGCGTTCGCTACGCCGAGGTCCCGCGCACGACCGCCGGCGAGACCGACCACGTTGCGCTGGCCGAAGCGCTGCGCGAGCACCGGCCGGCGGTCGTGTTCGTGCAGCGCTCGCGCGGTTACGCAGTGCGCCGCTCGCTGTCGGTCGACGCGATCGGCGCGCTGGTCGCGGTCGTGCGCGGCGTCCATCCCGCGGCGATCGTGTTCGTCGACAACTGCTACGGCGAGCTGGTCGAAGATCGCGAACCGCTCGAAGCCGGCGCCGACGTGCTGGCCGGCTCGCTGATCAAGAACCTCGGCGGCGGCTTGGCGCCGGCGGGCGCGTACCTCGCCGGTTCGAACGCGCACATCGAGCGAATCGCGGCGCGGGTGTTCGCGCCCGGGATCGGCGCCGCGCTCGGGCCGACGCTCGGGTTCGGCCGCGCGCTGATCCAAGGGCTGTTCTATGCGCCGCTGGTCGTCGGCGAGGCGCTGCGCGGGCTCGATTTCGCCGCCGCGCTGTTCGCCGGGCTCGGCTTCGAGGTCGATCCGCGACCTGACGAGCCGCGCACCGACATCGTGCAGGCGATCCGGCTCGGCTCGCCCGAGCGGTTGCTGGCGTTCGCGCGCGGACTGCAGCGCGCGCTGCCGGTCAACGCCCGCTTCGCACCCGAGCCGGGCGCGGTGCCGGGCTACGTCGATCCGGTCGTGATGTCGAGCGGCTCGTTCGTCGGCGGCGCGACGATCGAGCTGTCGTGCGACGCGCCGCTGCGCCCGCCGTTCGAGGTCTACCTGCAGGGCGGCGTCACGGCGGAGCACGCCGTGATCGGGGCGGCCCTGGCCGCCGAGGCGGTACTGAGGCTGGCCGGCGCGGGCTAACCGGCCGCGCCGACCGCCTGTGCGTCCTCGCCCATGAAGCCGTAGAAGTAGTAGATCGCGCCGTCGTCGAGCTCGACGGTGATGCGGGTCTCGTCGAGCTGCGCCGCGACGATCTGCTTCCCGACCATCCCGGTCAGGAGCTCTTGGACCTGCATGAACTCGGCCGCGCGAAGCGCGTCGGGGTCGATGTCGAACAGGGAGTGATCGTCTGGGTTCACCGGGGAAACTTCCTGTGGAGAGGACCGGCGGTCCGGGCCGCGCGAAGGCGGTCCGGCAATGTACGTCCTCGAGGTGATGAGCGGTCCGCTCGACGGCAAGACCTGGGCGTTCGAGCGGGAGATCACCATCGGTCGTGACGACGCGGTGGCCACCGCTTGTATCACCATCGACCGATACATCTCGCGAAAACACGCCCGGCTGTACGAAGAGCCCGACGGCCGTCTGCGTTTGGCCGACTTGGCGAGCCGCAACGGGACCCGCCTCGCCGGACGCCCGCTTGCGGCGCCGGAAGCGCTCGACCTCGGCCAGCCGTTCGTCATCGGGCGCACGACCCTTCGCGTCGTCAACGTGTAGGATGCAGATCACACCGGGACGCCGCGTGTTGCTCGGGGTCACCGGCGGGATCGCGGCCTACAAGGCCGCCGCGCTGGCGAGCCGGCTGGTGCAGGCCGGTGCGGTGCTCGACGTCGTGCTGACGCGCGACGCCGAGCGGTTCATCGGCGCGGCGACGTTCGCGGCGCTCGCGCGCCGTCCGGTCCACACCTCGCTGTGGGAACGGGTCGAGGAGATTCCGCACATCGCGCTGGCCCGCGACGCCGAGGTGGTCGCGATCGTCCCGGCGACCGCGCACACGATCGCCAAGCTCGCGCTCGGGCTGGCCGACGATCTGCTCACCAACGTCGTGCTGGCGACGCGCGCGCCGCTGGTCGTCGCGCCGGCGATGAACACTGCCATGCTCGAGCACGCGACGACGCAGGCGCACCTGGCCGCGTTGCGCGCGCGAGGCGTCACGATCGTCGAACCCGGCGTCGGTTTTCTGGCCGAGCGCGAGCACGGCGCCGGCCGGCTGGCCGACGAGGACCTGCTCGTCGGCGCGATCGCAGCCGCGCTGCGGCGCACCGCCGACCTGGCCGGCGAACGCGTGCTGATCACCGCCGGACCGACGCGCGAGCCGATCGATCCGGTCCGGTTCCTGTCGAACGCGTCGACCGGGACGCAGGGGATCGAGCTGGCGCGCGAAGCGCTGGCGCGCGGCGCCGACGTCGACCTCGTGCTCGGTCCCACGTCGCTGGCGCCGCCGGACGGCGCGCGCACGACGCGCGTGACGACCGCAAGCGAGATGGATGCTGCGGTCCGCGAGCGCGCGCCGGACGCGACGATCGCGATCGCGACCGCGGCGGTCGCCGACTGGCGGCCGGCCGAGACGCACCCGCACAAAGTGAAGAAGACCGACGAACCGCAATCGCTCGCGCTCGAGCGCAATCCCGACGTGCTCGCAGGCCTCGCGGCGAACAAGAACGGCACGTTCGTGGTCGGGTTCGCGGCCGAGACCGAGTCGCTCGAAGCCAATGCGCGCGCGAAGCTGGCGCGCAAGCGCCTCGACGCGATCGCGGTCAACGACGTCGGCGGCGAGCGCGGTTTCGGCCCGGTCGACAACGCGCTGGTGCTGCTGTGGGGGAACGACGGCCGCAAGGATCTCGGCCGCGGGTCGAAGCGCGAGCTGGCCGCGCGGCTGCTCGACGCGATCGTCGAGCTCAAGTCCGGCCGCTGACGGATCGCGCCGTGCTGCTGTGCATCGACGTCGGCAACACCGAGACCAAGCTCGGTGCGTTCGACGAGGGCGGAACGCTGGTCGGGACCTGGCGCGTCACTACCGCGACGCGCCGCACCGCGGACGAGTACGGCGTGTTGTTCGCGGCGTTCTTCTCATCGGCGAACGTCGCGATCGGCGACGTCGAAGCGATCGTCTTGTCGTCGGTCGTGCCGATCGTCGACCGTCCGCTGCGCGAGGCGTGCGAGAAGTACTTCGGCCGGCAGCCGCAGGTGTTCAGTGCGGCGACACAGCGTTCGATCGCGATCCGCACCGAGCGGCCGAACGAGGTCGGCAGCGACCTGGTCGCCGGCGCGATCGGCGCGGTCGCCTTCGTCGGTGCGCCGGCGATCGCGATCAACTTCGGGACCGCGACCACCTACGGCGCGATCGACGCCGACGGTGCGTACGCCGGCGTCGCGATCGCGACCGGGCTGCAGGTCGCGCTCGACGCGCTCGTCGGCCGGACCGCGAAGCTGCCGCAGGTCGCGCTGGTCGCGCCGGGTGCGCCGTTCGGCCGCGACACGGTGACCGCGATCCAGGCCGGGCTCGTCTACGGCGCGGTCGGGCAAACCGAGGAGATGGTGCGCCGCATTCGCACGGTGATCGGCGAGCGCGCTCGCGTGATCGCGGCCGGCGGGATGGCCGCGGTCGTGGCCGCCGAGACGCGCGTGATCGAGCGCGTCGAGCCGCACCTCGTCCTGCACGGCTTGCGCCGCGACTATCTCAGAACGTGCGCGACAGAAACGTGAGGACGCGGGCGCGCTCGTCGGCGGCCGCGCGCGCGTTCGCGTCGGGCGTGCCGCCCATCAGCAGCCGCACCTTGTCACCGGCCGGCAGCTCGGCGGGGGTCGGGCCGGCGAGCGAGAGCGCGTGTCCGGCGCCGCGCTCGATCGCAACCTCGTCGCGCGCGTCACGGTGCGCCGCCTTGCGGCGCGCAGCGATCGTCGCGCACGACGCCGCGCTGTTCCACTCGCGGTCGTCGTCACCGGCGACGCACAGGACCGGCGCGCCGATCCGCTCGACCGGGATCGTCGCGCTCGCCACGGTCGCCGCCGGCGCGGCCGACAGCGACGCGTCGTACAGGTCGCGGAACGCGTAGTCGCCGCCGCGTTCGAATGCGGAGCCGAGTGCGGTGACCGCGCTCTGGTCGGGCGGGATGAAGGCCAGCTGCGTCTTGCCGGCGGTCCACGCCGAGCGCACGTAACCACCGTCGAACACCGGCGCGAACCAGACGTACGCGGTCGGCGATACGAGCGCGACCGCTTTGATCCGAGGGTCGAGCGCGGCCCCGAGCAGTGCCAGCGCCGAGCCGTCGGAGATGCCGACGACCGCGATGCGCGACGCGTCGACGTTGGGGTTCGCGTCGAGCCAGTCGATCGCGCGCGGCACGGTCTCGACCGGGATCTGGTCGATCCCTTTCGGCAGTCCGCCGGTCCCGAAGTAGGCGAGCGCCAGCGCAGAATAGCCGAGCCGCGCGAAGTCGAGCGCGCCGGCCGGAACCCCGCCGTTGAAGCCGCCCAGCAGGATCACGGCGGCGTGCCGCCCCGGGTCGGGCGGGCGCGCGAAGTCGCCGACGACCGAGCCCTGCGCAACGTTCTGCTCGATCGGCGCCCCGGGGGGCGGCGACGGTTTGGGCGCGGCCAGCAGCGACGCGAGGACCAGCGCGGGGATCATGGTACACTGTTTCGTCGTGGTCACCGAGTCGCTTGCCGAAGTCGAAGCCCAACCCGTCGCAGCCTTGCGCATCGGGGCGGTCGAGATCTGGCCTCCGATCGTGCTCGCGCCGATGTCCGGGGTGACCAACCGTACCATGCGGGCGCTCTACAAGCCGTTCGGTTTCGGGCTGACCGTCACCGAGTTCGTCTCGTCGAACGCGCTGCAGCACGGCAACGCGCGCACGATGGAGATGATCGACCAGCACGGCGTCGAGCGGCCGGTCTCGACCCAGCTGTGGGGGAGCGATCCGGCGATCATGGCGACGGCGGCGAAGCTGGTCCGCGAGTGCGGCGCCGACATCGTCGACATCAACTTCGGCTGCCCGGCGCCCAAGGTGACCAAGACCGAGGGCGGCAGCGCGTGCCTGCGCGACGTCGACCGCTGCGAAGCGATCATGAAGGCGGTCGTCGGCGCGGTCGACTGCCCGGTGACGATGAAGATGCGGCTCGGCTGGACCGAGCACGAGCTGGTCTTCGTCGAGGTTGCCAAGCGCGCGCAAGCGGTCGGCGTGCAGGCGTTGACGCTGCACGCGCGCACCGCCAAGCAGTTCTACAAGGGCAGCGCCGACTGGTCGAAGATCGCCGAGCTCAAGCGCGCGGTCGACATCCCGGTGATCGGGAACGGCGACTTGGCGGATCCGTACGACGCGCTGCGGCGGATGCGCGAGAGCGGCGTCGACGCGCTGATGCTCGGCCGCGCGACGCTCGGCAACCCGTGGCTGGTCTCGCGGCTGCGCGCGCTGATGGAAGGCCGCGAGCCCGCGCCGGCGCCGGCCGCGCCCGACCGCTTGCGCTTCGCGGTGCACCACTACGAAGTGATGGTCGAAGAGCTCGGCGAGCCGCGCGCCGTTCCGCAGATGCGCAAGCACCTCGGCTACTACCTCAAAGGGTTCACCGGCGCGAGCGCACTGCGCGAACGCCTGATGCGAACCGAGACGGCGGCCGAGACGCTGGCGATCCTGGCCGACACGATCGACCGGCTCGAGTCGACGACGGTCGAGCTCGCCGTCGCGTGAGCTCGACCGGCTCGGAGCCCGCCGCAGAGCTGTACGGCGCGGCGTCACCGGCCGCACTGGCCGAGGAGGCGTACGAGAACTACCGGCGCTACGTGAACCCGCCGCTGGCGCGGGTGATGAAAGTGTCAGGCTCGCCCGTCGAGGTGCGCGCGAGCGGTTCGACCATCGTCGACCACGCCGGCAAGACCTACCTCGACTTCGCCGGCGGCTACGGGGTGTTCACGCTCGGCCACCGGCACCCGCGCGTCGTCGCCGCGGTGAAAGACCAGCTCGATCGGATCGCGCTCTCGGGCCGCACGATGTTCAACCCGCTGATGGGCCGGCTGGCGAAACGTTTGGCCGAGCTGACACCGGGCGACTTGTCGATCGCGTTCTTCGCCAACACCGGGACCGAAGCGGTCGAAGGTGCGCTCAAGCTCGCGCGCGCGGCGACGCGACGGACGGGGATCGTCTCGACCTACGGCGCGTTCCACGGCAAGACGCTCGGTGCACTCTCGGCCAGCGGGCGCGACGCGTTTCGCGATCCGTTCCTGCCGCTGCTCGAAGGCGTGCGGCACGTGCCGTTCGGCGACGCCGGCGCGCTGCGCGACGCGGTCGACGAAACCGTCGCGGCGGTGATCGTCGAGCCGGTCCAGGGCGAAGGCGGCGTGATCGTCCCGCCCGCCGGGTACCTGCGCGACGTGCGCGAGATCTGCGACGCGGCCGGCGCGCTGATGATCGCCGACGAGGTGCAGACCGGGCTCGGCCGCTGCGGGGCGATGTTCGGCTGCGACCGCGACGGCGTCGTTCCCGACGTGATGACGCTGGCCAAGGGACTGTCGGGCGGCGTCGTTCCGGTCGGCGCGTACGTCGCGCGTCCGGCGGCCTGGAACGCGGCGTACGCCAAGCAGCCGCTGCTGCACACGTCGACGTTCGGCGGCAACGAGCTGGCCTGCGCGGCGGCGCTGGCCGCACTCGACGTGCTCCTGGACGAAGGCCTGGTCGCCAACGCCGCCGCGCGCGGCGCCCAGCTGCTCGACGGCGTGCGCGCGACCGCGTCGCGGCGACCCGAGGTGATCGCGGAAGCGCGCGGCGCCGGCCTGCTCGTCGGCGTCGAGCTGCGCAGCGAAGGCTACGGCGGCACGATCATCCCCGAGCTGCTCAAGCGCGGCGTCACCGCCGCCTGGACGCTCAACCAGCAGCGCGTGATCCGGCTCGAGCCGCCGCTGATCGTCACCGCGGACGAAGTCGCGACTGCGCTGTTCGCCTTCGACGAAGCGGTCGACGCCGCGTTCGCGCAGCTCGGCGCGCTAGGCGGCACGACGTAGCATGCCGCACGTCGAGTGCTCGATCGACGTCGCGGCGCCGGCCGCGGCGGTGTACGAGCTCGCCAAGGAGCAGGAACGCTTCCCGGAGTTCATGCCCGACGTCGAGACGGTCGTCGTGCTCGAGCGCCATCCCGGCCATGTCGTTACGCGCTGGAAGACGCTGGTCGAGGACGCGCCGATCGAGTGGACGGAGAACGATCGCTTCGACGACCAGCGCCTGCGGATCGATTACGCGCTGATCGAGGGCGACCTCGATACCTTCGAGGGTGCCTGGACGTTCGAGCAGACCGGCGACCTCACCCACGTCGTGCTGTCGGTCGAGTACGACTTCGGCGTGCCGACGCTGGCCGAGCTGATCGGCCCGACCCTCCAGAAAAAGGTGCGTGAGAACTCCGAGATGATGCTGGCCGCGCTCAAGGCCGAGGCTGAGTCGCGCGTTCTCTCCCCGCGTCAGTAAGGCGGACGCGAGACCGGCGCACCGGCGGTCGGCGCGCGGTACGCGCTGAAGTGCGCCGCCGACGCCGACCGGGGCGGGATCGCGGCGTGCAGCAGCTCGATGCTGCGCAGCAGTTCCTGTGCGTACGCAGCCGTTTCCAGGCCTGACGGATCGAACGCCAGCGCGCGGACGGGAAACTCGGCGCGCTCGAGGTCGTCGAGCAGCTTGAGGGCGCGCTCCGCGCGCGCAGCCGTCGCGCGCGCGCGCTGCATCGCGTCCTCGAGCGCGATCACTTCCTCTCGATAGGCGTCGTAGGCCGCGCGCGCCGCCGCGGCGCGGTCGCGGATCGGCAGCCATTCGCCGGCGCGGAAGCGCGCGACTTCGCCGGTGCGCTTCTCTACGTAGCGCGCGCGGCGGGCGATCACGATGCGCTGCTCCTCTTCGTCGCCGCTCCGAACGCCCTTCGCACGTGCTTTCGCCAGCGAGCGATGCTCCTGCGGCGTGTATCCCGTCTCCACTGCGACGCGCTCGCCGATCACCTTGACGTGCTCGCGCCAGATGCTCTCGACGGCCGGCGGTTCGGTCATCGCGCCGAGCTGCGTGCGGCGTGCCGCGAGCCGCGCCCGGCGCGTTTCGAGCAGCTCGGCGAGCCGGTTGACACCGTCGCGCAGCGTCGTGACCCAGCTCATGTCGGCCGGTACGGCTGCGCCGTCGAGCTGCAACTCGATGCCGAGGCCGAGCCGCCGAACGTCGGCGAAGCGCCAGCGGTCGTCGGCGGCCGGCAGGACGCGAACGCGGCTGCCCGGCGGCGGCGGCTCGGCGCCGGAGCGGAAGACCAAGAACGACTCACGCGTGTCGAGCCCGACCAGCCACGTCTCGGCGTCGAGCGCGCGCGCGAACACGACGATGCCGCCGTAGGTCGCGTCGAGCCGCCACACCGGCTCGTCGACGTCGTCGTACCGGCGGCTCCACAGCGCCGCCCACAGCTCGTCGTGCAAGGCTGCGCCGACGTCGTGCTCCGCCACGACGGCTTCGAACACCGCGCGTACGCTCGATCGGCGAGAGCGCTGCCTCATCACGTGCCCGTGAATCGAAACGGACGCAGGCGGTCCCCGATCACCTGCGTCCGATTACCTCAGCAGTCCGGTTTGGTGAAGGCGACGATCTGGTTCTCGTCGCGCGCGTTGGTCCACAGCCGCGAGCCGTCGAAGCCCAGGCCTCGCGCGACGAACGGGATCGACGCCAGTTCGTGCACTTCGGGCTGCTCCTTGCGCGCGTCCAAACACAAGAGCCGGTGGTCATCGACCTCCCGGCTCTCCGTCGTCACGAGATAGAAGCGGCCTGCGACGATCACCATCCCGGTGATCTGGCGCGGCACCGGGATCGTGCGCAGCTCCCGCCCCGCGTCGTCGAGCTCGATGATGCACTGGTTCGAGCGCTGGCTGACGTAGAGCCGGTCGCCGTCGTAGGCGAGAAACGAACCGGTGGAGTCGGGGCAGCGGATCTTTTCGGACTTGAAGTCCTTGCCCATGATGTAACGCCGGATGAAGCGGTCGTCGTCGTCGTCGCCGACGACGACGCGGAGCGCGTCGCCGGTCACCGTCAAACCGTACGGCGTGCCGGGCGCGACGGTCTCTTCGAAGACGCGGCCTTGCTGCGCGTTGAGGCCGTAGATGCGATTCGATGTCGGCGAACCGATCCAGAGATCCGTTCCGTCGCACGCCAACCCGATCGGGGAGGGGCACGGCGCGGGTATCCGGAGCAGCTCCTCGATGGCGGACAGCGTCTGATTCATGCCCGGCGACCCTTCCCGCAACGGGCCGCGGGCTCCCGGCGGCCGGGGGGCGAAAGCGGGCCGTCCGGATGGCCAAGTTCTGCTTTGTGATCCACCCCCTATCGTTCGAGGACGTGGTGCGCTACGAGCCCGGCGCCAAGGGCAAGGGCAAGCCGATCATCGCCAAGATCCTCGAGTGGATGCCGGCCTACGCGGCGGCGCACGTGACCGGCGTGCGCACCCCCGACGGGCGCGAGACCGAGGGCTGGTTCGTCGCCGCGCCGCTGCTGCCGGCGCAGATGCTCGAGCTGCCGCGCGAGCAGGTCTACGAGCGCATCCTGCGGGCGATCGGAATCGGCGTCGAGCTCGGCGCGCAGGTCGCCGGACTCGGAGCGTTCACCGGGGTGGTCGGCGACGGCGGCGTCACGATCGCCGAGCGGGCACCGATCCCGGTCACGACCGGCAACTCGCTCACCATCGCGGCCGGGGTGCGCAGCCTGTTCCGCGGAGCGAGTGAGATGGGGATCGATCCGGCCGGCGCGACGGCGGTGGTCGTCGGCGCGACCGGCTCGATCGGCGGCGCGTGCGTCGAGCTGATCGCGCCGCATGTCGCGCACGTGGTGCTGGTCGCGCGCAACGAGACGCGGCTGCGCAAGTTCCACGACGCGATCCGGGACCGGCTGCCGTGCACGTCGTCGTACTCGACCGAGATCGGCCCGTCGGTTCGCGGCGCCGACCTCGTGCTGACCGCGACGTCGTCGACGCAGGACGTGATCGAACCCGAGGACCTGCGCGCCGGCGCGGTCGTGTGCGAGGTGTCGCTGCCGCACGACGTCAGCCGGCGGGTCGCGCTCGAACGCCCCGACGTCCTGGTGGTGGAAGGCGGCAACATGCGCGTCCCCGGCGCGATGCGCTGGGAGCGCGTCCGCGAGCCGGGCGAGGACTTCGACATGGGCTTGCCGCGCGGTACCGCGCTGGCGTGCATGTCGGAGACGATGGTGTTGGGGCTGGAGAATCGCTGCGAGTCGTTCACGCTCGGCCGTGGGATCGACGTGGCCAAGGTCCGCGAGATCGACGCGCTCGCCGCACGCGACGGATTCACGCTGGCCGACATGCGCGCGTTCGATCTCCCGATCGCGCGCGAGCAGATCGCGCGCACTCGCGCCGCCGCCGAGCAGCGGCGCGCCGCAACAGCATGATGGCACAAACGGCGACGGCCGCCGCGTTCGATGAACGCGACGGCCGCGATGGTACGACGACGACCTTGACAGGGTGGTGTCATCATACCATGTCCGGTGTCACGTGGCCACCGGGCTGGAGCGGGCGGGAATCGAACCCGCGGAGTCGATCCCTGTCAAGGTCGACTTCGACACCATCGAACCGCCCCAGCGCACGCTATATCACGCGCTCGATTCGGTTCGGCAAGGTGCGCCGGCAAACGGCGACGGCCGCCGCGTTCGATGAACGCGACGGCCGCGGTGGTATGAACGACCTCTTGACAGGAGAGGCCCATCATACCATGTCCGGTGTCGCATGGCCACCGGGCTGGAGCGGGCGGGAATCGAACCCGCGGACAGACTTCCTGTCAAGAAGGTGTTCGGAACCACCGAACCGCCCCAGCGCGTCACCTATCACGCGCTGCAACAGTCGCGGCAAGGGGGTGCGGTGAAAACCGTCGTCTCGGTGTCGCTGGGATCATCGTCGCGCGATCATCGGGCGGAAGTGGAGCTGCTCGAGGAGCGGTTCGACATCTCGCGCGTCGGTACCGACGGCTCGATCGACCGCGCGATCGCGAAGCTGCACGAGCTCGACGGCACCGTCGATGCGATCGGGCTGGGCGGGATCGACGTCTACCTGTATGCGGGCAACGACCGGTACGCGCTGCGCGACGGGTTGCGGCTGCTCGACGCGGTGAAGCGGACGCCGGTGGTCGACGGGAGCGGGCTCAAGAACACGCTCGAACGCAACGCGGTCGCGTTCATGCAGTCGGCGCTCGGGGTCGACCTGAACGGGAAACGCGTGCTGATGGTCAGCGCGCTCGACCGGTTCGGGATGGCGCAAGCGCTGGTGCAGGCCGGCGCCGACGTCGTGTTCGGCGACTTCATCTTCGCGCTCGACCTCGACCGGCCGGTGCGCGGACTAGCCGAGTTCGAGGAGATGGCGCGCAAGTATCTGCCGGACGCGTGCAAGCTGCCGTTCCAGTTCTTCTATCCGACCGGCAAGAAGCAAGACCGCGCGCCGCAGCCCAAGTATCCCGAATACTACGAAGACGCCGAGATCATCGCCGGCGACTACCACTTCATGCGCCAGTTCATGCCCGACCGGCTCGACGGCAAGACGATCCTCACCAACACCGTCACCGCCAAGGACGTCGACTTTCTGCGCGACCACGGGATCGCGCGGCTGGTGACGACGACGCCGGATTTCGGCGGCCGCTCGTTCGGTACGAACGTAGTCGAGGCGGCGATGCTGGCGCTGCTCGGCAAGAGTTGGGCCGACGTGACCGAGGACGACTACCGCGACCTGCTCGCGCGGCTCGACCTGCGACCGCGCGTGATCGAATTCCAAGCCGCGTAGCGCGTTGTCGCTGCTGAGCGAGGTGTTCCGGCGCCAGCCGCACGACCGCGAGCGGCTGCCCGGCGAAGGCCCGCCGCTGCGCCGCGCGCTCGGCGTGCGCGCGCTCGTCGCGGTGGGTCTGGGGACGATGCTCGGCGGGATCTTCTCGACGGTCGGCAGCGGCGCCAACGCGGCCGGACCGGCGGTGATCGCCGCGTTCGCCCTGTCGGGTGTAACCTGCGTGTTCGTCGCGCTGTGCTACGCGGAGCTGGCATCGATGGTCCCGGTCGCGGGCAGCGCCTATACCTACGCCTATGCCGCGCTCGGCGAACTCGTGGCGTGGGTGATCGGCTGGGACCTGATCCTCGAGTACGGCTTCTCGGTCGCGCCGCTGGCGGCGACGCTGTCGGCATCGCTGCAACAACTGTTGGCCGGGATCGGGCTGAACGTCCCGGGCTGGGCGCAAACCGCACACGTCGCGGTCGCGCACGGCGCGGTCGACGTCGCGCACTCGCAGGTCGACGTGATCGCCGCGCTCGCCATCGTCGGGCTGGCGATCCTGCTCGCGGTCGGGATTCGCGAGTCGGCGGGCACGAACAACGTGCTCGTCGCGATCCAGCTCGTCGCGCTGGTCGGGTTCGTGCTCGGCCTGCTCGGCGCGATCCATCCGGCCGCGTACCACCCGTTCGCGCCGCTCGGCCTGCACGGGATCGTCGCCGGTGCGGCGCTGGTGTTCTTCGCCTACATCGGGTTCGACACCGTGACGGTCGCTAGCGAGGAGGCGCGCGACCCTGTTCGCGACGTGCCGCGCGCGATCATCGGTTCGCTGGTCGTCGGCGCGGTGCTCTTCACCGCGGTCACCGCGATCGCGGTCGGCGTCGTCGCGTGGAACAAGCTCGACCCCGACGCCGGGATGGTCGACGCCGCCAAACACGCCGGCTCCCCGCTGGTGTTCGGTCTCGTGCTGGCGGGGACGCTGACCGGAACGTTCGCCTCGATGCTGACCTCGTTGCTCGGGCAGATCCGCATCTTCTACGTGATGTCGCGCGATCGGCTGCTGCCGCCCGCGTTCGGCCGTGTCAACCCGCGCACGCGCACGCCGGTCGCGACGACGCTGATCACCGGGACGATCGTCGCAGCCGTCGCGGCCGTGGTTCCGCTCACGACGCTGCTCAAGCTGGTCAACATCGGCACGTTTTCGGCGTTCGTGATCGTCTGCGCCGGCGTGCTGGTGTTGCGCTTCACGCATCCCGACGTCGCGCGTCCGTTCCGCGTCCCGTTCGGTCCGATACTGGTGCCGTTCGCGGGCATCGCGCTCTGCGCGTGGCTGACGCTCGAAGGACTCGACGGTTTGACCTGGCTGCGCTTCGTGGTGTGGCTCGCAATCGGCCTCGTCGTCTACGCCGCGTACGGGTACCGGCACTCGCTGTTGCGACGACGCTGATGCAACTGCGGCGCGTGCTGGGGCTGCGCGATCTGATCGTCGTCGCCGCAGCCTCGATGGGGCCGGCGTTCTCGCTTGCCACGTCGATGGGGCAGATGATCGACGGCGCCGGCCGCTGGACGTGGCTCGCTCTGCTGCTCGTCGCGCTGGTGATGGCGATGATCGCGCTCGGTTATAAGCGGTTGGGCGAGCGGCAGCGCGACGCCGGCTCGTCGTACGCGTGGATTCGCAGCGCCTTCGGTCCGGCCGCCGGAGCGTACGGCGCGTGGGTGCTGCTGGTCGCCAACCTGTTCGCGGTGCTGGCGACCGCGCTGCCGGCCGGGACGTACACGCTCGACCTGCTCGCGCCGGGACTGGCGGCGAACGGCGTCGCCGTCGCGCTCGTCGGATGCGCCTGGATCGTGGCAACGGCGGTGTTGCTGTGGTACGGCCTGCGCCCGACCGCGTTGCTGGCGTTAGCGCTGCTCGCCGCCGAGGTGCTGATCTTGGCCGGCGCGGCCGTGCTGGCCGCCGGACATCCCCGGCCGAGTGCGGTCGCGTTCACCGGCGCTCCGTTGGAGTGGGGCGGCCTGGTCTCGGCGATGGTGGTCGGGATCTGGATCCTCGACGGTTGGGAAGTGTCGGCGTCGACGGCCGAAGAGGCCGAGGGCGCGCCGGCGGTCCCCGGTTGGGGCGGTCTGGTCGGTCTGGGGCTCACGACCGCCGTGCTGTTGGGTGCGATCGCGGCCTTCGCGCGGATCGGCAGCCCGGCCGGCTTCGACAGCCACGACGCCGACGCGCTGTCCTACGTCGGCGAGCTGCTGGGCGGCGCGTGGCGACCGGTGCTGGCCGCGACTGTGCTGGTCTCGCTGGCCGCCGCCCTCCAGACGACCCTCGTCTATCTCACCCGCAGCATCTACGCGATGGGCCGCGACGGCGTGCTGCCCGCGCCGCTCGGGCGCCTCGACGGCCGGGCCGAGCCGGCCGCGGCGATCGTCTTGGTCTCCGCCGTGTCGCTCGCGTTCGCGCTGACAGCCGGGCTGTCGCCGACCGCGAAGATCGCCTTCGACGTCGCGCTGCTGGGGACGTCGTGGTTTCTGGGGCTGCTCTTCGTGATGACCGCGCTGGCCGCCGTGCGCGCGTTTGCACGCGACGGAACCAGGCGGTGGTCGGGCGCCGTTTTGCTTGGGACGGCAGCGATAGCACTCGCCTTGATCCTGGGAATCGGTTTCGTCCGTGACGATATGATGACCAGGGGTTTCATCGCCGTCTCCGCAATCATCGGGCTTCCGCTGGCGCTCTGGCGCGCACGAGTCGTCCGCCGGAACGCGGGAACCAGCCGACCACTCCCCGGGAGTCGCTTTTGAACGACAAAGAAATCGTTTTGACCCGCGACGGGCTCAAGAAGCTCGAAGACGAGCTGGACGACCTCAAGTCGGTCCATCGCCGCGAGGTCAACGAACGGATCCGCCAGGCCAAAGAGTTCGGCGACATCTCCGAAAACGCCGAGTACGAAGACGCCAAGCAGGAGCAGGCGTTCGTCGAAGGGCGCATCCTCAAGCTCGAGGCGATGATCCGCAACGCGCGCGTGATCGACGCCAGCGACTACGTCGCCGACGAAGTCCATCTCGGCGCCACCATCAAGGTGAAAGAGACGAGCTCGGGGACCTCGCACGAGTTCACCATCGTCGGCTCGGCCGAAGCCGATCCCAAGAACGCGCGGCTCTCCAACGAGTCGCCGCTGGGTCGTGCGCTGATGGGCCGCAAGAAGGGCGAGACGGTCGACGTCACCACGCCGCGCGGCCAGATGAAGTACAAGATCGAGTCGATCAACAAGGACCCCAAGAAGACCAAGAAAGCCTCATAAGGATACGATGCCGGATCTCGTCGCAGCGCGGCGCGCCCGGCTCGCGGCGTTGCGCGAGCTGGGCGTCGATCCGTTTCTGGCCACCCGCTTCGACGTCACCGCGCACGCCGCGGAGCTGGCCGCGAAGTTCGGCGAGCTCCCCGAGCAGGGCCGCGCCGAGACCGAGACCTGGTCGATCGCCGGACGCATCATGGCGGCCCGCGGCCAAGGCGGCGTGATCTTCTTCGACCTGCAGGACCGCAGCGGGCGCTTTCAACTGTTCGTCCGCAAGAACGACGTCGGTGTTGAGGCGTTCGCGGTCGCCAAGGAAGTCGAGCGCGGCGACCTGGTCGGTGCGACCGGCTTCGTGTTCCGCACCAAGATGGGCGAGCTATCGCTCAACGTGCGCGCGTTCGAGGTGCTCGGCAAGTCGCTGCGCCCGCTGCCCGACAAATGGAGCGGGTTGCAGGACGTCGAGAAGCGCTACCGCCGCCGCTACGTCGACCTGATCGCCAACCCGCACGTGCGGGACGTGATGTTCACCCGCTCGCGGATCGTTGCCGAGATGCGCCGGTTCTGCGACGCGCGCGGCTTCGCCGAGGTCGAGACGCCGACGCTGCTCAACCTCGCCGGCGGGGCGACGGCGCGGCCGTTCTACACCCACTCGAACGCGCTCGACATTCCGCTGACGTTGCGCATCGCGACCGAGCTGTACCTCAAGCGGTTGATCGTCGGCGGGATGGAGCGCGTCTACGAGATCGGCCGCACCTTCCGCAACGAAGGGATCGACGCGACCCACAACCCCGAGTTCACCATGCTCGAGCTGTACGCCGCCTACTGGGACGTCAACGACATGATGCGCTTCAACGAAGAGTTGATGGCGCATTTGGCGCGGACCGTTCACGGCGGCGAGACCGTGATGCGCGGCGACGACGCGATCTCGTTCGCGACGCCGTTCCGGCGGATCGGCTACCTCGAGGCGTTCGAGCGCTTCGGCGGGTTGTCGCGCGACCAGGTACTCGACCCGGTCGCGGCGGCGCGCGCGCTGCATGACTACGGCCTCCCGGAGTCGCCCACCCACGCGCACGCGATCGACAAGCTGTTCGAGCGGATCGTCGAGCCCGAGCTCGTCCAGCCGACGTTCGTCTACGGTTATCCCGTGCTGCTCTCGCCGCTGGCCAAGCGGATGAAGGACGATCCGGAACTGACCGAGCGCTACGAGCTGTTCGCCGCCCACATGGAACTGTCGAACGCGTTCACCGAACTCAACGATCCCGACGACCAGCGCCGCCGCTTCGAACTGCAGATGATCGAGCGCGCGTCGGGTGACGACGAGGTGCCGCCGCCGGACTGGGACTTCGTCGAGGCGCTCGAGTACGGGATGCCGCCGACCGCGGGGATCGGGATCGGCGTCGACCGGCTGGTGATGATGCTGACGAACAACGCGTCGATCCGCGACGTCCTGCTGTTCCCGCTCCAGCGCCCACTGCCCGCCGAGCAAAACGCCGACGAGGAAGACGAATCTCCCTGAGCGGCGCACCGGGCCGCAACCCGCCTGCGCAGCCGGTGGTTCGGAGCTTTGCCATGCTGCATAAAGACCTGACCACCAGCTATCCGCGCTCCGTGCGCGACAAATATCTCGGGCTCGTCCAGCTCGGACGCGCCGTCGACAAAGGCATCGCGACCGCCGACGGTAAGAACGGCGAGTACAACTTCGACTGTCCGATGGACAACGGCGTCTTCAGTTTTCTCGGCGTCGACGGCAAAGCGCTGCTCGAGGTCATCAAGAACGCGAACAGCGAGTCGGAGATCGAGGCGTACCTCAAGCCGTTCGTCGATAAGAAGACGCCCGAGCAGATCCAGGCGTTCAACGAGGAGTTCGTCACCCACGGTCCCGAGCCGGGCAGCGACGGTGAGAAGTATTTCCTGGGCCTGCGCGATCAGGCCGGGCCGGGCCGCACCGACGTCACGACGTGGACCGACTTGCTCGACCTCGACGAGAAGCGGCACGTGCCGCAGCGCGTCACCGCGTAACGACCTCGCGCGGCGCATCGGGCGCCGCAGGTTCTGAGAACGTGCTGAGGCCGCCGAAAAGATTTCGGCGGCCTCGCGCGTTTCTTAGGCTTCGGTGAGGACGACCGAGCGGACGAAACGAGACGCCGAACGGGGACACCGCGTTGTCATCACGCGTCCGACGTGTGGGCACGCAAACGGACGACACCCCTAGCGGAGCCCGTCATGCTCGATGACCCCAGGAGCGTGCTGAGCGATATGTTTGCTCAGCCGTTCACCGTCGCGTTCCTCGGTGCCGTCCTGGCGCACGACTTCGACACCCACCGCCACCTGCTGCACGTCGGCATCCTCAGCGCGCGCGTCGGCGCCGTGGCGGGGCTGCCGCCGGCCGACGTGGTGCGGCTCGGTCAAGCCGGGCTCTTTCACGACGTCGGCAAGCTGCACGTCCGCCGCTCGCTGCTCAACGCAACCCACACCTTGAGCGAGAACGAGTGGCGTCTGCTGCGCGAGCACGCCGAGCGCGGCGCGGCGATGCTGCTCGACCGCGGCGCGCACGCGGTCGCCTCGCTCGTGCGCAGCCACCACGAGCGGCTCGACGGCTCGGGCTACCCCGACGGCTTGCGCGGTCTCGAGATCTCGTGGGAGACGCGGCTGCTCGCCGTCGTCGACGCCTACGACTGCATGCGCTCCGGCCGGCCGTACGCCGCTCCGGTCTCGCACGACGAGGCGATCGCGCGGCTCGACGCGGCCCGCCGGCTCTACGATCCCGAAGCGGTCGCTGCGTTGGTCGCTGCGCTCGAGGGCGAGCGCGCCGTCGCAAAAGGCAACTGGAGAACGTCCCTGAATTGGTAGGCGCGTGCCGACGTATCGGCTCGTCGTCGAGTACGACGGCAGCGCGTTCGCGGGGCTGCAGTGGCAGCCGGAGCTGCGCACCGTCGCGGGTGCGCTCGAAGACGCGCTGTCGCGAATCTTTCACGCGCCGGTGAAGATCGCGGCCGCCGGCCGGACGGACGCCGGCGTGCACGCCGTCGGCCAGGTCGTCTCGTTTGCCGCCGAGCGCGCGTTCCCGGCCGAGCGGCTCGCGCTCGCGATCAACGGGAACTTACCAGCGGACGCGGTCGTGCGCGACGCCGCGCAGGTGCGCGACGGATTCTCGGCGCGGTTCGACGCCCGCGAGCGCGTCTACCAATATCTCGTGCACAACCGGAGCTTCGGCTCGGCGCTCTGGCGCCGGCGTGCCTGGTTCGTCCCGCGGCGGATCGACGACGACCGCTTCCGGTCGGCCGCCCAACCGCTGCTGGGCGCGCACGACTTCGCGAGCTACTGCGCCGAGCCGCCGTCGTTCGGCGGGACCGTGCGCGAGCTGCGCGAGCTCGAATTGGTGCGGCGCGACGACCTGCTGCGGGTGACCCTGCGGGGCAACGGTTTCCTCCACCGCATGGTGAGACTGATCGTCGGAACGCTGGTCGAGTGTGCGACCGGGTACCGCGAGGCCGGCTTCGCGGGCGAAGCGCTCGCGGCGCGGCGGCGCGGCGCGGCCGGGACCACGGCCCCGGCGCACGGCCTGTACCTGGCCGGCGTGCGCTACGACGACTTCGACTCGTTCCGGCCGGTCGAGATCGGCCCCTGACGGATCGCCGCTGAGAGGTCGTCCCCCGGAGTCTCGTGCTCAGCCGTCAGGAAAGCCCGCCCAGTTTGGCCCCTTGAATTGCCCGCGAAGGCACGGACCTGAGATTGCGGTAGTTTCTGTAATCAGCCGATCGACCGCTCGTCTGTGGGTGATTCGGTTGGAACCCGTCGTCCCCAGTCAGGGCCTCTTTACGGCGGGACTGGACCTGTAGTATCGTTGTCCTATTGTGTGACAAATTTGTCAAGATTATTTTCGGAAGGAAGTCTTGGAGTGAAGCACCCGCGCGTGGCTCCCCATGGGGCACCGGACCCAATCCCGCCTTTCAACTCAGACGGGCTCCTGCCAGTCGGCGACTACGAGTTGACGCTCGACGAGCTTGCCGGTTCGCACTTGGTTAGGGGCGCTGGCCAGCAAGGGTGGGACGCGCCTTGGCGCGCTCTGCTGGTCGAGAACCTCCGGATCTGCGCCGAGGTGTTGTGGGCGGCCGGAATCGACGAGATTTTCATCAATGGGTCGTTTGTCGAAGACAAGTTGCACCCAGGAGACATCGACGGCTATTTTGTCTGCAAGCTCATCGACATCTCAACCGGAGACCTCGTTCGTAAGCTCAATTCTCTCGACCCGAACACGGTCTGGACGTGGAGTAACGCTGCCCGACACCCGCACAATTCATCCACGAAAGCCCAGCTGCCAATGTGGCATCGCTATCGGGTCGAACTCTACCCGCACTACGACTTCAATCACTCGGGCATCGTGGATGAGTACGGGCATCCCATGCCCTTCCCAAGCGCTTTCCGCCAACAACGCGGTACGCGCAAACCAAAAGGAATAATCAAGCTGCGTAAGGGGACACGATGATCAAGACCCATGCCGAGTACGCGAATGCGATAGAGCGACTCGCGAAGGATCGCGAGGTGCTTGCTGCGGAGGAGAAAGCGTACCGAAAGGCTGGACTCACGGACGATGAGGTACAGCGTGCGCTCGAACCGCACCAATGCTTTCATCAACAGCTACAAGACGAGGTGGACTGGTATGATAGCGTACGGCGTGGTGAGCCATACTGCATGCAGTCCCTTCAAGATATCGGCAAGGTGCTGATCGGAATTCGCATTGCTCTCGGAATGTCGCAGCGCGAATTTGCGAAGGCACTCGAAGTCGATGAAAGCCAGGTTTCGCGTGACGAACGCAATGAGTACCACGGCGTCACAGTCCGTCGTGCTCAAGAGATGCTCTCTAAAGTTGGAGCCAGCATTGAAGTTCGCGTGCGGCCGCCGGAAAACCGTCAGCCACTTCAGCAAATACGGGTCATGAATCCGGCCCGTCCGCTGTCGATCGTCGCCGGGTGATACGAGTCCGATAAGCCTGGCAAGATCGCGTCCCGGCTTTGACAGGACGCCCGCAAGCAAGAACCGACCGTCGCTAATCTTTAGGAAAGGGAGGTGAGATTATGAGAAACAAGAGCCAGTTCTATATCGAGCAAAGGGCGGACGGCAACTACGCCGCAAGCCGCGGCGGCGCGCAACGCGCTAGCGCCTTGAGGAACACGCAAGGCGAGGCGATTGAGCGAGCGCATGAGATCGACCCCATGGCGGCGATCCATGTCGAGCGCGTTCGAAACACGAGCAGAGGCCATCCTGATCAGTGGCGTAAACCGCACTAACTGCGTAATAGGTCGGAAGTCAATACTCTGAAGGGAAGCCGACCTGACGCAGCGACCGAGATCGCGCGATCGGAGGTCGCGGAGGGTCAATTCCGCGGCTTAGCGACGGCTGACGTAGCGATACTTGAGCTGGTGGATACAGAGTAGACCGTCCTAAGTGACGGTCTACTCTGTTCTAAGTTTGCGGTAAACGTCTAATCGCGAAGCTAGTCAATCCATTCAGGCGTCATACTCGCATGTTCTTCGTCATGTGGACGAAGGTATAACTCGCCACCGGCACCACCGGTATATGCCGAGCATCCGCACGGGAATTGAAAGCTCGCGCTCGTCCGTAGCAGCTCAGTCCCGCTGGTAGACACCACGCGTTGCAGGGGCTCGGTATTGGGAACCTTCCCAAGCTTTGCCATAAGAGCGTCACGTCGCCACGGGCCGGTTTCTTCAAACTGCATAGCTTTGAGTTCACACAGTTTGCGTTGGAGGGCGGCTAGCCCTCGCTCTGATCCCTCGCTCAGGCCATGTCCGACGTATTCGTGGCCGCGGCGCCCGAGTGGCTCCCGGATCAGCGCGCCAGGTCAAGGCGTTTGGTGAGCGTCGTGTGTACGTGGAATCGCTTGCGGTGACTCGTCAGCGGAAGTCGAATTGCGCTCCCCAAAGTCATCGCTGCTTTGAAAGCCAGCTTTTAAACGGCCAGCGTGCTGGATCTTAGCCAGCCGAACGTGCGTTCGCCTGCCGCCCCGCCACACCGGGGGCTCTCTCGCGGAGGACATTGCTTGTCTCGACCAGCGGTCGACCGCGGCGGCGCAGGCCGGCTCTTCGGCGGAGGCGCCGGATTCAGTTGACGCGAGGGAGAGGGCCCCGTATACTGCGTAGGTTGCCGTCCTCGGGCCCGCCGGGCTCGTGAAGGACGGCGTTCTTGCCTGCCCAGCAGCCCTCACGGGCGCGACGGACCCGATGCGCACCTATCAGCAGAAGACAGCCGAGACTCGACACGACTGGTACATCGTCGACGCGGCCGGCCAGCGGCTCGGCACGCTGGCGGTTCGCATCGCGCGCGCGCTCTCGGGCCGCACCAAACCGACCTGGACCCCGCACATCGACGACGGCGATCACGTCGTCGTGATCAACGCCGAGAAGGTCGAGCTCGCGCCGCGCAAGTGGACGCAGAAGGTCTACCACCGCCACTCCGGCTATCCGGGCGGCCTGCGCACCGAGACGGCCCTGCAGGTCCACCAGAAGCACCCCGAGCGCTTGATCGAGCGCGCCGTGCGCGGGATGCTGGCGACGAACCGCATGCGTGACGCGCAGCTGAACCGTCTCAACGTCTACCCCGGTGCGGAGCACCCGCACGCCGCGCAGAAGCCGGAGCAGCTCGCCTGATGCAGACCCAAGGTTCGGACTACTTCAACGGAACCGGCCGCCGCAAGCGCGGCATCGCGCGGGTTCGCTTGACGCTCGGTCAAGGCGTCATCACGATCAACAAGCGCGCCGTCGAAGAATACTTCCCGCGGCCGTCGCTCCAGCAGATCGTCCGGCAGCCGCTCGACGTCACCCAGTCGCTGTCGCGTTTCAACGTCGACGTGAAGTGCGAAGGCGGCGGCGTCTCCGGCCAGGCCGGCGCGGTGCGTCACGGGATCGCGCGCGCGCTGCTCGAGATGGACGAGTCGCTCCGCGAGCCGCTGCGCCGCAACGGTTTGCTGACGCGCGACCCGCGCGAAAAAGAGTCCAAGAAGTACGGTCGCAAGAAGGCTCGCAAGCGCTTCCAGTTCTCGAAGCGCTGAGCGTGGTGGCAGTGTCGCTGCGACGCGACATTGCATCGGCTGGGACGCAGCCCTTTCACTTCGTGTGAAAGGGCCGCTCCGTTTTCGCGCGCTCTCGGCCCTCCGATTGCGATAAACTCCGTCCTGAGCCTGTTCGCGCCGGAGGGAGGTTGCTCGGGCATCTTCGCGGCAAAGGCGGCTCAGGTCGATGATCGCGGCGTCATTTGAGCGATCTCGTTCTCGTGCTATCGTCTGGAGGCTTCCTTGCGTCAACGCTACGTTCCGATCGTGCTCGCCGCTAGCGGCGTGCTGCTCTCCGGTTGCGCGGGTGGCGGCGCGGCGTCGTCTCCCCAAGGTGCGCAGGCGCTCCCGGCGACGGTTGCACGGGGATCGATTGCCGGCGCGCCGGTTACGACGCGCCGGACGCAGAGCACGCCGAGCTGCAGCGGCACGGGGAGCGATGCGTTCATCGGCGGCGGCCTCTCGAATACCGCCGATGGTTACGAATCCTTCGTCGGCGCCGGCGAGAACAACGAAGCGTGCGATCAGCAGACCGCGATCGCCGGCGGCCAATTGAACGTGATCAGCAGCGGCAACGGACTCGAGGCTTCCGACTCGTTCATCGGCGCGGGAGCCCAGAATCTGATCTCAGGCAGCGCGAACTCCTCTGTGGTGGTCGGCGGCAGCGAAAACAGCATCGCGTCGGGCAACGCCTTCGTCGGTGGCGGTAGGAACAACACCATCAACGGAGCCGGGCCGGAAAGCGTGCTCGTCGGCGGGGCGTACAACACGGTAAGCGCACAGTACGGGTTCCTCGGCGGCGGCCGCAGCAACTCGGTGAGCGGCGAGGGGGCGTACATCGCCGCCGGCGGTTTCAACGTGGCGTCGGGCGAAGGGGCGGTCGTCGACGGCGGCTTCAACAGCACGGCGTCGGGGACGTTCGCGACGATCCCGGGCGGCTACGTCAACACGGCCGCCGGCACGTACAGCTTCGCCGCTGGGGCTCGCGCGAGCGCGCCGTACGCGGGCGACTTCGTGTGGAGCGACGGCTCCGACGGTGACGTCATCTTGACGGCGGCGAAGGCGTATCAGTTCCTGGCGCGCGCGTCGGGTGGCGTGACGTTCTGGACCAACACCGGCAGCACGGTCGGCGCGACGCTGGCGCCCGGTTCGGGAACCTGGGCCTCGGCCAGCGACCGCAACCTCAAGACCGACGTCGCGGCGATCGACGACGCGACCGTGCTCGACAAGGTCGCAGCCCTGCCGATCTCGCGCTGGAGCTACAAATCGGAGCACGGCGTGCGTCACGTCGGCCCGATGGCGCAAGACTTCTACGCGGCGTTCAAGGTCGGCGAGGACGACCGGCATATCACCTCGATCGACGAAGACGGCGTTGCGCTGGCCGCGATCAAGGCGCTCCACGCCCGCGTCGGCGCGCTCGGGACGCAGAACGCGCAGCTCCGCGCCGCGAACACGGCGCTGCGCGAACGCATGTCGGCACTTGCGACGGCGGAGCACGGGCATGATCAACGTGTCGACGCCCAGTTCGCGGCGCTTCGCGCGGAGGTCGAGGCGCTGCGGTCGCGATAGCGCGCGAAGCGGACTGTGGCGCACGGGGACGATGCGGCGACCCATCGACTCGGTTAGGGGCAGCCGCCGTGGGCGGTGCACCAGACGGGGAGCACGGGGTTGAAGATGGTCGCCGCGATCACGGTGATGGAGAAGACGAGACCGATCGCGATCGAGACGAGGGGCGCGAAGCCTTGGCGCTGGTCTTTCATGGGCCTAGCGTAGCGGCCGCGCGACCGGAGCCGCGTCCGTAGTACTACCGATCCGGCCGGCTGGGCCGGTGCGGTGCTAGAGCTCCGGCGCGGCGGTCGTCTGGACCGTGACGAACGTGGCTTCGATGCCGCCCGTGAAGCCCGCTATCCAGTTGTAGAGCACGCCTCCGACGAGGCCGATGACGAACCACGTGACCCCGTTTGCGATCGGTAGCGCAAGGATCGACGCAACGCCGAGGTACGGGAAGAACGAGAACATCCCGCCGACTCTATCGGCGATCGCCGCGCCGGTAACGAGCACCATCACGGCCTCGATGACGCCGAGTGCGCATGCCACGAGCCCGGCCACGACGGCGAGCTGGACGGGGTTGATATTTCGGATTCGCACGACCATGACGATGTTGTCCCCCCAATGCATCAAGTGTCGACGGCGTAGATCGTGACCGGTTCGGCTTTTCCGCGGATCTTGGCGATCAGCTTTTCGGCGGCGGGCTGTTCGCGCAGGCGCGCGTAGGTCGCGTCGTCGAGGTAGGTGCGGCCGGGCGGCGCGGCACCCTGCAGCCGGCTGGCCAGGTTGGCGGCGTCGCCGATCACGGTGTAATCCATGCGCCGCGGGCTGCCGACGTGGCCCGCGACGACCTCGCCGCTGGCGATTCCGATCGCGAGCTGCAGCGGCCGGTCGTCAGCGCGGATGCCGGCGGCGGCGCGGTGCAGCTCGCCTGCGACGGCCAGCGCGCGGGCCGCGTCGTCGTCGCGGACGCGCGGCGGGCCGAACACGACCATCAGTCCGTCGCCGTAGAACTTGTCGAGCAGACCGTCGTGGTCGAACACGATTTGCACCGCCGCGCCGAAGAAGCCGTTGAGGATCTCGACGACCGCCTCGGCGTCGAGCCGCTCGGCGAGTCCGGTGAAACCGGTGATGTCGGCGAACAGGATCGTCGCCTCGGCGCGCTCACCGCCCAGTGCGACGCCGCCCGGCGCGCGCATCAGCTGCTCGACGACGTGCGGCGCGAGGTAGCGGCCGAAGGCGTCGCGGATCGCCCGGCGCTGCTCGACGTCGGCCGCGTGCAGCTGTTCGAGCGCGCGCCGCTCGGTCAGGTCGGTCAGCGCGATCGCCCAGCCCGACGTCTCGGTTCCGTCAGGCAGGTCGACGGGCGCGGCGCGAACTTCGAGCGCGAGGGCACCGCGCGTCGGGTGCTTGGCCGCGATCTCGAACGGCGCCGTCGGCGCGAGGTCGGTCTGCAGCAGCGTCGTGATTCCGGGCAGCAGCGCGTCGAGCGCGCGGGCGGGCTTGCCGATCATCGTCGCGCCGTCGACGCCGAACGTCTTGGCGGCGGCGTCGTTGAAGCTGCCGATTTCGCCGCGGCCGTCGATGGTGATCACGCCGCTGGTGATCGAACCCAGCACGCGCGCCTGCAATTGCTCGAGCCGGCTGACCTCGACGATCCGCGCGCGCAGGTCGTCGAACAGCCGCGCGTTGTCGATCGCCAGGGCGGCTTGGTTCGCGAACGCGGTCAGCAGGTCGGGATCGTGGGGGGAGAAGAGGCCTGGCGCGATCCGCGAGTCGAGGTAGACGACGCCAATGATGCGGGCCTTGATCGCCAGCGGGACGCAGATGATCGACCGCAGCCGCAGTGCCCGCACCGAGACGTTGACGTTGAAGCGCGGATCCTGCTGCGCGTCGGTCGTCACGACCGGTTCGCCGGTCTCGAAGACGCGCCGAACCGTCGTCTGCGAGGGCCGCATGTCGTCGCCTTCGACCGTCGCGCGGTCGATGCCGTAGGTCGTGGTCAGTTGCAGCTCGTTGGCGGCGTCGGCGATCATCAGGAAGCCGCGTTCGGCCTGCATCACCTCGACCGCCGTGTCGAGCACGCTGCGCAGCACGACCTCCAGCTCGAGCGACGAGTTGACGGTTTCGGCGACGCGGCCTAGCGTGCGCAGCTTGGCCAGCTCGCGTTCGGCGTTGGTGGCGACCGCGGCCAGCCGGCTTTGCAGGGTCGCCCGCTCGAGCGCCAGCGTTTGGTACGCCCGCTCGGCGTCGGCCAGCGCCGCGATCAGCGCGGCGTCACCGGTCGCCGTGGCACGGCGGCGAAGGGCGGCTAGCGCGTCGGGGGCCGGGCTGCTCACCGCGCGACGTTTCCTCACCTCGCGGTAACGTCCCGCTCACACCGGACCGCGATGATTGGGGCATGTCCACCGATCCGGTCGTTCCGAGCGCCGGCGCGGCGCTCGCCGCGCGCGACGCGATCGCGGACTATCGTCCCAGGGTGACCGGGCGCAGAGCACAACTCGTTTCTCCCAAGAAACTCCGCGCGAACCTCCGGTCCGGTCCATAACGACGACCTCGCAAATGCGATGGTCGTTATTACGGTCGTTATTGTAAGAGCCTAAAGCGTGCCGCGCGTGCTGCCAGTTACGATGCGGGCCGCCGGCAGATACCAAGGACTCTCATGTTTTCGAGTGAAGTTAGCAAGGGGGAGGTGAGCCGGTAACAGGCCTTGCCCGCACTTTACGCGGGACTTTCACCGGAGAATTGGTCCAGTGTCGATAAAACGCCAAACCACGAGAGGTCGGCTGATCAGCGCGGTCGCGATTATTGTCGTGGTCGCAATTGTGCTGTTCCTGGCCGTTTCAGTCATAATTGGATTGGCTCAAGTCGTTCGATTCATCTTTGGTTTAATCTCGGACTTAATACGGCACGTAGCCGTACGACCCAATTGGGACTGGCTCTTAGATCTATATTCAACGCAGGATTCCGCTGGAAGGCATCCCGTTGCCGAAAAGATTGCAGCGATTGGAGCGTTTTTCACCGCAATCTTTACGTTGGCGCTCTGCTATGTCACCCGTGAGATTGGTCGCGCAAGTCAGAGGCAGGCAGCTGGAGATGCTCCTCTACTCCGCGTTGACGTCACGGTCGATGCTGCAGCTGTTCGCGGTTTCGAGAGCGCGCAGAAGGATGCCGACGAAGGGCGTGAAGCCACGTCATTCGGAATGAAGGCCCGTCCTCGAAAGAAGTCGGTATATCCGGAAGGTTTGACAAGGCTCGACGAAGCGATTTTTGCAGCGAATGCGTTGCCAGCCGTCTCCCCGCGCTTTGTCCGTGTCAGAGTTGAGAATGTACAAAGCAAGCCATTCGCAGTTGCGCGAGATATCGTGATCACGGTCGCCCTTGACGCATCACGTTGGCAGCCGGTCGCACAAGATCGCGCGAGCATTGAGGAGTCGATGGCCCGCTCTCCAAGGGACGTGTTCAACCCGGGGCCGGAGCGACGAATGGAACTGGAGCTGCTACCACCTGGAAGATTCAAACGCAAGCCCCTGTTCAATGTCGGGCCATTTATCGCAGAAGGTGACTCACGACTCAAGGTATCCGTGGTAGACGTAGAGTACCGCGACCTGAGGGGCAAGCGACGACGGCTGGCCGCGTACGGCCAGTTGACGGTAACGATCTTTGCCGATGGAACTATAAAGGGCACCGATGGGTACTCAAGGCCGGAGCGATGGGAAATGCCATGAAGCATAAACTCAAGCGGGTGACCCGGGACAGTACGACGCCCAGTTACGTAATTGTAAAGGGCGGTGTCGTTCCTGCCGGGAGCGACATTCGGTTTAGCGCGTACAAGGTGCCGGGGAAGGCGCCCGGAGCGCGCGTTTACGACGAGACACGGCGGGTGCTGAACGGGGCTGGGCGCCTTCTTAAGACCGGGATGGTCGCAGGGCCGAAGATCGTGCTCGAGTCGCAGGACGAGAGGACGCGCTGACGGCTCGTCGCCATTGCTTCTGAGAATCGGAACGCCTAAGACGGGGAGACCGGCCTTGCCGGAACCGCTCATACGGCGTGTGATCCTTCCACAGGAATTGGCGAAGAATAACCTGCGGCGCGAGCCGCAGTTTTCGTCGTAACCGAAGAGCTGTCGCAAACTCGAGCTCTTGGGGCCAAGAACGCTAAAGTAGCCGTAACGTCCCGCTCACATCGGGCCGCCATGATCGGGCCATGTCCAACGATCCGGTCGTTCCGAGCGCCGGCCCGGCGCTCGCCGCGCGCGACGCCGTCACGCGGTTGGCTCCGAGCGTCGCACGCGACGAGCACGCGGCTGCGCGGCTGGCGCGGGCCGCGCTGTTCGAGGAAGCACTGCTGGGCGCGATTCGCGCGCGGTTCGCCGAGCTGCGCGGGGTCGCCAAATGAGCGAGTTCGATCTCCTATCGGTCGCGGCCGACGGGATGAGCGTGCAGCGCGCGCTGCTCGACGTGGCGGCGCGCAACGTCGCCGCCGCGCAGGCGTCGACGCCGCAGCATCCGTATCCGCGCCTGGTCGCGCGGTTCGCGACCGATCCCGGCAACGTTGTTGATCCGTTCGACGCGGTCGACGGCGGTGACGATGACGATGGCAATGGTCCTCGCACGCGGTTGATCGGCACGTCCCCTTCGGCCGAGAGCGCCGATGCGTTGACCGAGATGATCGCGGTGCTCGATGCGCAACGCGCGTACGAAGCCGATGCGAGCGTGTTCGACGTCGGCAAGAAGCTGACCGAGCGCACGATCGACCTCGGCCGCGGCTGATGCGCGTCGAGCCGTTGGTGCCCGACGTCGGCACGCCGCGCGGGCCGGCGCCGCAATCGTCGCAGTCGAACGCGTTCGGGCGGCTGGTCGATGCGGCCGCCGCGATCCTCGACGGCGCCGACCGGGCCGAAGCGGCGTTCGCCGCCCACCGCGGCGGCTTGCAGGAGATGGTGGTCGAGCGCGCACGGGCGGACGTCGCGCTGCAGGTCGCGGCTGCCGCCGCGCAGCGCGCCGCACAGTCGCTGCAGACCGTGCTCGGGATGCAGGTATGACGGCGGCGCTGGCACCGCTGATCGCGCGGCTGCGCGGCTCGTCGCTGCGCGCCCGCGTCGCCGCCGGCGTCTTCGCGGCCGTGCTGTCGCTCGCGGGTGCGGGCGGCTTCGTCGCGACGCGCGACACGCGTGTCGCGCTGTTCGCGGGGCCGCTGCGCGCCGACCAGCTGGCCGAGGTCGAGCAGCGGCTCGCGGCCTGGAACGTGCCGCACGCGACGACTGCCGACAACGTGCTGGTCGAGCGCGCGAAGCGCGGCGAGCTGCTGCTGCGGCTGTCACTTGCCGGCGTGCCGCACGCGCACTTGGCCGGTAGCGACGAGGCGCTGGCGCACGTCGGCGCGCTCACGCCGCAAGCCGTGCTCGAGGCGCAGACGCGCGGCGCGCTCGCAGCCGATCTCGCCCTCGACCTGCGCGGGCTCGACGGCGTGCTCGACGCGCGCGTCGTCATCGCGCCGTCGAGCGGCGGCGTCTACGCCGACGAGCCGCAGCGCGATGCGAGCGCCAGCGTGCGGGTCGTGCCGTCGTCCGGCGCGCACTTGACCGCGCGCACGGTCGCGGGGATCAAGGCGTTCGTCGCGGGCGGTGTGCCGGGCCTCGATGCCGGGCGCGTCACCGTGCTCGACGACCGCGGCGTCGCGCTCGACGGCGACGGCGACGGCGACGGCGGCGACGACGCGTCCGACGTGCAGTCGGCGCTGCAGAGCGCGCTCGACGCAGCGTTCGGCGCCGGAGCGACGATCGTGCGCGTGCACCGCGAGCCGGTCGGCGAAACCCGCGACGTCCATGCCGTGCGGCGCGCCGCGCTGGGCGGCAGCGTCGCGCGCGAGTCGACCGATGAACGCTACGCGGCCGGCCCAAAAAAGTATTCGAAGACCAGCGCGACGGAGGACCGCGGCAGCGACGTGCGCGACGAGCACCGCGTCGTCGGCCCAGGCGCGACCGCGCGGCTGACGGTGGCCATCTTTGTCGACGCCGCCCGCGGGCTCGACCTGGCGAAGATTCGGGCGCTCGCCGCGGCGACGGCGGGAGTGCGTCAGGAACGCGGCGACGCGCTCAGCGTCGAGGCGGTCGCCTTTGCGGGTGCACAGCTCGCACCGGGCGCGTCGCGCGCGCCGGGCTGGGTGCTGGCCTTCGCCGGCGTGCTGCCGCAGGGACTTACCGCCGTCGCGCTGATCGCGGTCGTCGCCGTGACCGCCCGGCCGGCCGCGGCCGTCGCGGCGCGCGCGATCGAGTCGGCGTCGCTGCGCGGCGTCGCGCGCGAGGTCTCGACGATCTCGCCCGAACGCGTGCGCGGCGCGCTCGACGGTGAGCCGCCGCACGTCGCCGCCGCACTGATCTCCGGCTTGCCGGCCGCGACCGCGGCCGCCGTGCTCGAGCTCTACGCGCCCGACGAGCGCGCCGGAATCGTGCGCCGCCTGCCGCGTGCGAATGCGACGCTGCTGCCGCGCGCCGAGGAACTGCTCGATGGATGAGTTCGTCTCGCTCGCCGACCTGCTGCGCCCCCGCGCGCGCGACGATGCGCCCGCGCCTGACGGCGCCGGAAACGAGCCGCAAGCGGCGGCTGCGGAGTCCGCCGCCACCGCATCGGCGGAGGACGCTTCGGACGACGCCGGACTCGCCGGCGACGAAGCCGACGTGCACGCCGTCGTCACGGACGCGCTGCGCGAGGCGAAGCTGTTCCGAGCACGACTCGCCGATGCGTTCGACGACGCACGCGGACGGTTGCTGCGCGAGCTCGCGAGCGACGTGTTGGCGCGCGAGCTGCGGATCGCGCCTTGCGACCTCGACGTGCTCGCGCAACGCGCGCTCGCGTCAGCACCGGTCGTTCGCGTGCGCGTCGCGCCAAGTGAGATCGGGCTGGTGAGCGGGATTCCGGTCGTCGCCGATCCCGAGCTGGCCGAAGGCGACGCGGTCGTCGAAATCGACGGCGGCGCGATCGACGCGCGGCTCGGTGCACGGTTGGCGCTGATCCTCGAAGCGTTCGAGTGATCGGCCGCCCCAGCGGCGTCGTCACCGCGATCCGCGGTCCGCTCGCAGAAGCGACGCTGCCGCTGGCGCGCATCGGTGCCGGCGTTCGCATCGACGCGCGCGCGGTCGCGGTCGCGGCCCGCGTCGTCGCGCTGCACGGCCCGCGCGCGGTGCTCGCGCCGTTCGGGTCGCTCGACGGGGTCGCATGCGGCGATGCCGTAGCGTGCGATCCGGCGGCGCTGCGCGCCCCGCTCGGCACGGTGCTGCTCGGCCGCGCGGTCGACGCCGCGTGCGCGCCGCTCGACGGCCGACCGCAGTCGCGGGTACGACCGCGCTCCGCAGTCGCATCGCATGCGATCGCCGAGCGGCGGCCCTGCGACGGCGTGTGCTGGACCGGCGTGCGCGCGATCGACGGTCTGCTCGCGCTCGGTCGCGGCGCACGGGTCGGGGTATTCGGCCCGCCCGGCGCCGGGAAGTCGACGCTGATCGAGGCCGTGCTGCGCGGTGCCGCTGCCGACGCGCTCGTCGTCGCGCTCGTCGGCGAACGCGGCCGCGAAGCCGAGCGGCGGGTCGCCGCCCTCGATCCTCGCACGACGGTCGTGTGCGCGACGAGCGATCGCGCGCCGGCCGAGCGCATTCGCGCGGCCGAGCTCGCGTTCGCGCAGGCCGGCGCGCTTCGCGCGCGCGGGTTGCACGTGCTGCTGGTTCTCGATTCACTCGCGCGCACGTGCGCCGCGGCGCGCGAGGTGGCGCTGGCCGCCGGCGAGCCGGCCGGGCGCGGCGGCTACCCGCCGAGCGTCTTCGGGCTCATGGCGCGGCTGCTCGAGCAGGCCGGCGCCGCCGGTTCGGGCAGCGTGACGCTGATCGCGACCGTGCTGTCGGACGGGCCCGAAGCGCACGATCCGGTCGGCGAGGCCGCGCGTGCTGCGCTCGACGGCCATCTCGTCCTCGACGACCGGCTGGTGCGGCGCGGGCACTTTCCCGCGGTCGACATCACGCGCAGCGCGAGCCGGACGTTCGCGGAGGTGGCCGGCCCCGCCCATCGCGCCGACGCGCGGCTGCTGCGTGCGGCGGCCGCCGCGCTCGATGAGTCGGCCGAGGCGCGCGCGCTCGGCCTGCCGGTCGCCGACCCGTTCCTGGCCCGGTGCGTCGCGGCCGAGGGTCGCATCGAGCGCTTCCTGCGCCAGGATGCGGTGCCGTCGTCTCCGGCGCAAATCCTCGCGGAACTGCGGGCGCTCGCCGATACCCTCGGTGATGGACGTCTTCGCTGACATCGCCGCGGTCCAAGCTCGGATCGCGGAGATCACCGGCGTACCCGCGCCCGGCGGCTTCCAGGCCCCGTCGCCGGCCGGCTTCGCCGGCGCGCTGGCGGGTGCGCTCGGTGCGGCCCCGCCGTCGCCGGTGACGACGGGGAGCGCCGGTCCGGCGCCGGTCCCGCCGGCCGAGCTCGACGCGCTGGTCGAACGGAACGCGGCGACCTGGCAGGTCGACCCGGCGCTCGTAAAGGCCGTGATCGCGAACGAGTCGGGCTTCGACGCGAACGCGACCTCGGGCGTCGGGGCGCAAGGGCTGATGCAGCTGATGCCCGACACCGCGGCGTCGCTCGGGGTGCGCGATCCGTACGATCCGGCCCAGAACGTCGCCGGCGGGACGCGCTACCTGCGCGGGTTGCTCGATCGCTTCGGTGGAGACAAACGGCTGGCGATCGCCGCCTACAATGCGGGTCCGGGGGCGGTGGCGAAGTACGGTGACGTTCCCCCGTACCGCGAGACCCGCAACTACGTCCAAAACGTCCTGGCTTCGTTCGACAAGTACAGCAGCGGCGCTCGTTAGCGTCTCCCTGCTCGGCATCGGCGCGCCCGTTTCGGCGGCGCGGGTCGCCGAATCCGAAGTCTCGGTCGCGACGATCCTCGCCGCGTACGACCGCGCCACGCACGCTGACGACTTCACCACGTTCGTCGCCGAAGGCACGCTGAGCGGCGAAGGGCTGACCGGCACGTACCGTGTCGTGCGCGACGGCGCCGACCAGCGCGAGGACGACATCCTCGGACCGCGCCACGAGACGACGCTGCAGCTCGGCGAGCGGGTGTTCGTGCGCAACGCGAACGGCAACGTGCGCGAGCTGCGCGGCTACCTGCGCCGGCGCGTGCTGACCGAGGATCTGCTCGACTCGGGCGAGTTCGTGAAGCACCCCGAGCTCGCGCGCTTCGTCGGCTGGGGCGATGTCGGCACGGTCAAGGCATGGCGACTCGAGGTCAACGCGCAGGGCGGCGTCCCCGAGACGCTGTGGATCGATCCCGGCAGCGGGCTGCCGCTGAGGCTCGAGTACCTCGACGGCGACGGTCCGTCGTACGTCGACTACTCCGACTGGCGTGACGTCCAGGGTCGCAAGATCGCGTTCCGCAACGTGATCACCGACGGCGATCACCGCTTCGACACCGTGCAGCAGACGACGTCGGTCGCGATCGGCGATCCGGTCGATCCCGGCACGTTCTCGCCGCTGGTCGCCCGTGCGCTCGAGACCGATCGCGTGCACACCGTTCCGCTGATCGAGCGCTACGGGCACGTCGGCGTCATCGTGCGGATCGCGAACAAGGACTGGTTCTTCATCCTCGACACCGGCGCGCAGTCGATCCTGGTCGACGCGTCGGTGCTGCGCGCGGCCGGCGTGACCGGACAGGGCGCGATGGAAGTGCGCGGGGCGGGCCGCAGCGGCGGGCTCGAGACCGCGACCCTGCCGCGGCTCGAGATCGACGGCGCGCGCATGGACGACGTGATCGTCTCGTCGCTCGACCTGTCGCGCGACCTGGCCGGCGGGATGAAGATCGACGGGATCCTCGGCTACCCGTTCTTCGCCTCGGCGCTCGTCGACCTGGACTTCACCGATCACGTGCTGCGATTCGGACCGCCCGGCTCGTTCGTGCCGAAGGGGACGAAGGTCGCGCTCGACGTCGACCGCGAGCTGGCCGAAGCGACGTTCCGCATGAACGACGCACTCGACGCGCCGTTCATCATCGACACCGGCAACAGCGGCGAGATGCTGCTGTACCGGCCGTTCCTCGACGCGCATCCCGGCGTCGTTCCGTTCTCGGCCGCGGCGTCGTGGAACTACGGGATCGGCGGCAGCAACGCGACGTACCGCACTTCGCTCGACGACTTGCGGATGGCCGGCTTCGACCTCTACCACCGCTACGTCGACGTCGTGCTGGCGAACACCGGCGCGTTCGCCGACCGGGTCGACGCCGGCAACGTCGGGCTCGGCGTGCTGCGCAACTTCGACGCGACCTTCGACCTCGGCGGCGGCGCGATGTACCTGGCGCCGAACCCCGGCTTCGACGACGGCCGCTACCGCAGCGGGCACGGGCTGAGCGGTTAAGGCGTCGAACGCGGCGCCGATGGCCGAAGACCTCGTGCTGCTCGCGGGCGGCATGGGCGACGTCAGCGGCGGCGGTCTGTTCGCCGTCGAAGCCGGCGCCGCACGCCGGATCGACACGATCAGCACGATGGGGCTGGCGTTCGACGGTGCGCGCGTCGCGCGCGCACTGCGCTGCATGCCCGAGGACGGAGTCGTCGGCGAGTTCGTCGTCTCCGACGCGCGCGGAATCAGCCGGTATCTGCGCATCGACGGCGCCGGCGCGGTCCACGACGTCGTGTGGGACGGCGACGAGCTGGCGGTCGTGTCGACCTGGCACAACGCGGTGCGCTGGTTCGGGCTCGACGGCGGCCTGCGCAAGGAAGTGCGGTATCCGGGCGATCACGACGCGGCCCACCTCAACTGCATCACGCGTCACGACGGCGTCTGGTACGCGACGATGTTCGGTCCGCTGCGCGGCTTCCGCGAGTGGGACACGCCGGCACGCGAGGGCGCCGGCCGGATCGTCGAGCTCGAGACCGGGCGCACGATCGTCGACGGGCTGACCTCGCCGCACACGCCGCGCCGGATCGACGACCTGTGGCTGGTGTGCAACTCGCAGGAGTGCGAGCTGACCGTGTTCGACGCGCGCAGCGGCGCGCTCGTGCGCCGGGTCGCGTGCGGGCTGTGGACGCGCGGGCTCGCGGTGAGCGGGGGCGTCGTGTTCGTCGGCGCCTGCCGCCGCCGCCGCACCTCGGACTCGTACGGCGACGCGGAGATCGTCGTCATCGACCGCGCGCGCTGGGAGGTCGTCGACCGGATCGCGGTCCCGGCCCAGGAGATCTACGATCTGACCTTCGTCTCGCGCGACGCGCTGGCCGGCCTCGAACGCGCTTTCGGCAACGGCGCCCACGACGCGTCGGCGCCACTGCAGTGGTCGTCGCTGACCGAGATCGGTGGCGACCGCGGCGCTGCGCCGATCGCGACCGGCGAGCCGCTGCCGTGGAGTGACTTCCGTTGCCGCATCGAAGGCGTACTGCCAGCTGCGTGGGCCGCGAACGAGATGCGCGAGATCGCGGTGCGCGTCACGAACCTGGGAGCGAGCGGGTTCACCAGCGCGGCGCCTGCGCCGGTCTACGCCTCGTTCAAGTGGCTCGATCGCGTCACCGGCGCGTACGTCGACGACAAGCGCGCCCACCGCACCAAATTGCCGTTCACGCTCGAACCCGGCGCGTCGTGCGAGGTGGTGCTGCGGATCGTCGGACCGTCGCGCGCGTGCGACGCGCGCCTGCGCGTGACGCTGGTCCAAGAAGGCGTCTCGTGGTTCGACGACCAGGATCCGTCCGGGGCGCTCGAGATCGAGGCTCGCGTCGTCGACCCGGCGCCGGCCGGCGACTACGTTCCGGCGGTCCGGCCGGCGTGCGCACCGTGACGCCGAGCGGCCGGGTTTCGGCCGAGTCCGTCGAAGCAGCGACGGCGAGATGACGGACGACCAGGTCCTGATCGTCGGCGGCTTGGGGAACGTCTACGGCGGCGGGCTCCTCGTCATGGACGGCGCCGAGGTGCGGCGCATCGATGCGATCAGCACGATGGGGATCGCGTTCGACGGACGCCGCTTCGCGCGCAACCTGCGCTGCCCGCCCGAGGAGAAGCTGGTCGGCGAGATCGTCGTCTACGACGAGGGCGGGGTCACGCACTACCTGCGGCTCGACGATGCGGCCGCGGTGCACGACATCGCCTGGGACGGCGACGCGCTGGCGATCGCGTCGACCTGGCACAACGCCGTCCGCTGGTTCGGGCTCGACGGCCGCATGATCCGCGAAGTCCGCTATCCGGGCGACCTCGACTCGTCGCACGTGAACTGCATCACGCGCCACGACGGCGTGTGGTATGCAACCGTGTTCAGCCGGCAGCAGACGTTCCGCGCGTGGGACACCGCCGCGCGGCGCGGCGCCGGAATGATCGTCGAACTCGAGACCGGCCGCGTCGTCGTCGAAGGGTTGAGCTCGCCGCACACGCCGCGCCGGCTCGACGACCTGTGGCTGGTCTGCAACTCACTCGAACAGGAGCTGGCGGTCTTCGACGGCGCGACCGGCGCGCCGGTGCGCCGCGTGCCGTGCGGTCTGTGGACGCGCGGTCTGGCGTTCACCGGCGACGTCATCTACGTCGGCGGCTGTCGCCGCCGCCACGGGCCACCCGACGCGAGCTCGGTCGGCGACGGCGAGATCGTCGTGATCGACCGCACCAACTGGACGATCGTCGAACGTATCGCGACGCCGTCCCAGGAGATCTACGAGATGGTATTCGTTCCGCGCAGTATGCTCGGCGGACTCGAGCGAGGCTTCGACGTCAACCCGCGCCGCACGGCCGAAGCGCGCCAGTGGGCGATGCTCGCCGAGCTCGGCTGCGAGCGGCCGCGTTCGCTGTTCCCGACCGGTGAACCGTTGCCGTGGAGCGACTTCCGCTGCCGGATCGAAGCGACGCTCCCGGCGCAGTGGACGGTCGGCGAGATGCGCGAGGTCGGCGTGCGGGTCACCAACCCGACGCCGAGTTTCTTCACCAGCGCACCGCCCGCGCCGATCTTCGTGTCGTACAAGTGGATCGACGTCGCAACCGGCGACTACCTCGACGACGTGCGGGCGTACCGCAACCGGTTGCCACGAACGTTGCAGCCCAACGAGTCGTTCGACCTTGCGATGCGCATCGTCGCCCCGTCGCGTGCCGGCCGCGCGCTGCTGCGCGTGACGCTCGTGCAAGAAGGCGTCTCGTGGTTCGACGACCAGGACCCGGCGTCGGCGCTCGAGGTCGAGGCCGACATCGCACCGGCGCCGCCGGCCGGCGAACAGTTCGTGCCGGTGGCCGACGGTGCGTCGTCGAGCGGACAGGCGTCGCACCGCGCCGGCGGCGCCGCGGCATCGGCGGGCGCGTCGGTGTTCGTGTCCGGCAACTGTCACGCGCGTACCGTGGCGGCGTGCCTGCACGCCGCGAATCCCGAGCTGGCCGTCACGGTACTCAACCAGGCCACCGATCCTGCCACAGTCGTGCCCGACGGCGCGCTGGTGGTCCGCCAGCGGATCCCGCGCCACGAGTGGTCGCTGCGCCCGCCCTCGGCGAACGAGGTGCTGTTCCCGCGGCTTCCCTACAACGGATTCCACCCCGACTGTTTGCTATTGCCCAGCCGCGTGCTGTCGCCGGTGAGCGGGTACCACTCGTCGCTCGTGCTATACGGCTGGCACCGCGGCCTGACCGTCGCGCAGACGGTCGCACTGTTCGACGAGCGCGTGTACGAAACGCTCGGGTTCTTCGACTTCTTTCCGGCCGCCGACCAGGTGCTGATCGAGGAAGGGCGCACGATCGGCTTCGAGCTCGACGCAATGCTCGCGCGCTGGCGGCGCGGCGGATGCTTCATGCACGCGATCAACCATCCGAAGCTGCGCATCGTCGCCGACGTCGCGCGCGAGCTGATGGCGCGCGCGGGGATCCCCGTGCTGGTGCCGGACTTCGAAGAGTACCTCGTCGATCCGCTGCTGGCCGAAGCGGTGTGGCCGGTGTATCCGGAGCTCGGTGCGCGCTGGGGGCTGCCGGGCGCGTACGCGTTCATGGCCGGCTACGATCCTCGCCTCGAGCTGGCGCCCGGCATGCAGAGTCTGGAGACCTTCGTCGCCGGCTCGTTCGCTGCGTACGAGAACCTCGATCCGGCGAAGTTGACGCACCCGCGCTTGGAGCAGCCGGCGTACCGCGACCTCGAGCGGATGGTCGACGGCCCGCGCGCGGTGCGCGTCTCGGTGCCGCCGCCGCGACGCACGGGTTCGGAGACGTCACCATACGCGAGCCTGCCCGACGAGCGCTTCTGGCGCCGCGCGGTCGAACGCATCCCGGCGACCGCGGTCGACCCGGTCGCCGATCCTCCGTTCCGGCTCGACGCGCATATGAAGGTCGCGGCGCTCGGCAGCTGCTTCGCGCAACGCGTCACGCACGCGCTGGACGCGGCGGGCTTCGACGTGCTGACCGCCGACTGCGGCAACGTCTACACGGCGCGCCAGCTGCTGCAGCTGTTCGACCGCGCTTTCGGGACGTTCGTGCCTGCCGACGAAGCGTGGCTGCGCGCCGACGGCCGGTACGTCGATCCGTTCCGGCCGAACGTCGTCGCTGCGGGCTTTCCCGATCCCGGCGCGGTTCGCGCGGCGCGCGACGCGCAGCTCGCCGCGACGCGCTCGCTGTTCTCCGATGCCGGCGTCATCGTGCTCACGCTCGGCCTGACAGAGACGTGGTTCGCGCGCGCCGACGGCGCCGCGTTCCCGCTCGCACCGGGCGTCGTGGGCGGCGAAGCTGACGCCGAACGCTACGGTTTCCGTAACGCGACGGTGGCGGAGATCACGGCCGACCTGCGCGCCCTCGTGGATCGCGTGCGCACGGTGAACCCGAGTGCGCAGATCGTGCTCACCGTCTCGCCGCAGCCGCCGATCGCGACCTACGTCCCGCGGCACGTTCTCGTCTCGGCGACCTACGCGAAGTCGGCGCTTCGCGCCGCTGTCGACGAGGTCGAGGCCGCCTACTCGCAGGTGACCTACTTCCCGAGCTACGAGATCATCGCCAACGCCTTCAGTCGCGGGATCTACTACGAAAACGACAAGCGCAGCGTGAACGCGGCCGGCGTCGACCGGGTGATGCGACTGTTCTTCCGGCACTACGCCGGCCGCGACGACGGCGCGGACGGCGTCGACCCCGGCATCCTGGCCGAAGCCCGGCGCGACATCGACGTGCTCTGCGACGAGGACGAGCTGGACATCGCCTGACGGCCGCAACGCTGCGGTCACATCGCGGACACCGATGCGCCGCGCCGGACGCGTACCGTCGGCACGGAGGTTCGACCGTCATGCAGACCACATCCGGCGCCGCGGTGCTCGCGGCGCCGCTCGCCCACACGGATCGCCGCGCGCTCTCGCAAGCTTGGTACAGCGCGCTCCATCTGGCCGAGCGCGCACACCGCGCGCCGCGCCGTACGAACGCGCCTCGTCACCGCGACTCTCCGCCTGCCGCGACGATGCCGTCCGTCGGAGTCCCGGCGCCGATGCGTTCGCGCAGCGGTGCCGCACCGGTGCCTGCGCGTCATCATGCCGACCGGCACGCGGGCCGGCGCACGATCGTCGCGCTCGGCGACTGCCGGCCGCTCCGGACGATGCGCGCGCGCCCGATCGCGCTGACGATATCCGGCCGGACGCAGCGTCACGAGCAAGCATTCGTGTCGAATGCTTCGGCGCAGCGGGCCGATGCGGCGTTCACGCTGAGCTCACGAGCCGAACGGATCCGGCTCCACGTGCGCGGCGATACGACACGCCTGCGGCTGGTCGCGGTGTGCGCCGTCGCGGCGCGCGTGCGTGTCGAGCGCACGCTCGCGCAGGCCCGGTTCGTCCTGGCCGGCTGCGGCGTTCGCGTGGAGGCGGCCTGAGATGCACGACGTCTCACCGGTCGACGCCTACGAACGGGTCGCGGCGCGCGCGCAGGATCTGCGCGACGCGTTTCGACCCGGCGCGGTGCCGCTGCACGGCGACGTGCGCACCGAGCCGCGCGTGGTGCCGGCGACCGACCCGCTCAGCATCGTGCCGCCGCCCGGCGCGTGGCTGGTGACGCGCGGCGCCGACGGTGTGCGCGCCTTCGAACGCGACGGCGCGCTCTCGCTCCGCGACGGCGTCCTGCGGACCCCCGGGGGCGCCGAGGTGCTGGGTTATCCCGGCGGCGACGCGCGCGGCGCCGTTCCCGTCCCGCTGCGCGTCCCCGAGGTCGACGCGGCGCTCGGGCGCGCCGGCGACGCGCAGGTCGAGCGCGACGGCACGGTCGCGTACAGCCGCGCCGCGATCGATCCGCGCACTGGTGCGCGCGGCGTCGAACGGGTCACGCTGGGCCGGATCGCGCTGGCGCGCTTTCCGGCCGGCTCGCTGCCGCAACGGCTCGACGAGGTGCGCGTCTCGGCGCCGGCCGGCGTGGCGCCGCACCTCGGCACCCCCGCCGACGGCGCGTTCGCGTCGCTCGCAACGTTCAGCCGCGACGCCGGCTCGATCGACGTCACCGCCGGCGTCGCCAAGCTCGACGAGGCGTATCGCGCGTTCGAGGCGATCGGGGCGGCGGTGCGTTCGCAGTCGAACGTCGTCAAGACGACGGTGGAGCTGGTGAAGTGATCGCCGACGCGCGCTTCGCCGCGTCCGCCGACGGTCTGCGCCGGCTGCGCTTCACGCCGCGCGCCCCGGTCCCGCTCGACGCCGCTCGCGCGGTCGCCAACGGTGTCCGCGAGACGCTGCACGAGCTGCTCGGCGAAAGCTGCGAGCTCGACCTCGGCGAGCCGGCCGCGCTCGACGCCGCCGCCTGGGCACGCCTCGCGCGCGACGCCCAGACGTTTCTGCTCCGCGGGCCGCGGACCGACGTCGTGCTGGTCGTGCCTCGTCGCGACGCGCGACGGCTGGTGCTGCGGGCGTTCGGCGAGCCGGATGCGACGACCGTGCCGGCGCCGGACCCCGGCTGCTCGGTGCTCGAGCTGCAAGCGATCGAACGGATCGCGGCGCGCTGCGCGCCGGCGCTCGGTTCGCTCTGCGCGCAGCGCGTCCCCGAAGCGCAGCGGATCGCCGCCGGCGCGGCGCCGCCGTGCGTCGCCTACTTCGACCTGCGGGTCCGACTGCCGATCGAGCTGACGTTGGGCGTCGGGATCGTGCGGCCCGTGCCCGACGCCGCCCCGTCGGGGACGCTCCCGGCCGCGGCGCTCGCCGAGGTTGCCCTTGAGGTCCGGGCTGTTTTCGCCGAAGGAATGATCGATGCGGCGGATTTCGTCACGATGCGGCCGGGTGATGTCGTGAAGCTCGACACCAAGGTCGGCGCTCTCGCATTCCTCAACGTCGGCCCGCGCCGGCTGGCGACCGGCGTTCCCGGCGCGCACGCGTCGCGCAACGCCGTGCTGTGCCGCGACCTGGCCGGAGCAGCCCCTTCATGGTGATGACCGAGCAAGGCAAGAACCTCGACCTGCTGATGAACGTCCGGCTCAAGGTGACGGCCGAGCTGGGCACGTGCAAGATGCTGGTGCGCGACATCCTCAAGCTCGGCGCCGGCTCGATCGTCGAGCTCGACCGGGTCGCCGGCGGCCCCGTCGACCTGCTGGTCAACGACCGTCTCGTTGCCCGCGGCGAAGTCGTCGCGATCGACGAGAACTTCGGCGTCCGCGTCACCGAGCTGATCGAAAAACCGTAACACGACCGTAGCGGGGCGTTCGCACGGGTCGTCCACGATGGTGGCGTGGACGACCTGCTGCGAATCGCCAGTTCCTCTGCGCATAGTTGGCAGCGAGACGTCGTGCTTTCGTTCAAACGACGGTCGACTGTCGTTCTGACCAGCAAAGTAGTCTCGAGAACGGAAGCGCCGATGAGCTGGTGGGATGCCGCTGGTGTCCGGAACCTTGCATCTGTGAACGCGATTCTTTGGGGATGCGAAGGAAGCTCCGGGAACGCTCGCGCATACCCTGCGTTGCCAGCCTGACCGGCCGACGAGCGACGCGGTGGCGGTTGACTAGGTAGATAGCAGCAGTGTGCCAGAGCTAATCAACGCGCATTTCTTGGAGTTCGCGTCGGGCCTCGCAGCTACCGTTGCGATATGGCTGATTGCTCGGCTATGGGATTACGCGAAGTCGGCTCGCCTTCATTTGCTTTGGAAGCTTCTACTGTGGTTAGGAGCCTTGGGAGAGGAAGTTCACGTTGTCGCGCGGACGCGGCCTTTAGTTCTGCCATATTGCGCTGTACGGCTCGGCGGCCTAATATGCGCGACCACGCTTGGGGTGTTTACTCTGCTTGAAAGTTCAATGCCAATGCTATGGGGTGGACAGCCAATTAGGGCAATTCTTTTCGTGCTTGGTCTGACGTCATGCGGCATTGCGGCGCTGCAGTTGACGTTGCTGTATGCCCTACTTGCTAAGATCCGATCCGATCAGCCGAACTCCTAGAGTCGCCGTTGATTCAGCTCGCGAAAGAAGTTGGGTAGCTCAAGGCCGCAAGCAAACCCTATGTCGACTGGAGGATTTTCGCGGAGGAGCTGCGTGACGGTGCGACGATGTGTGCGTAGCAGCATGGTCAAGAAGTCGTCGCTCCGGATGATCCGCGCTTCCAATTTGGAGACGTCGTACAGATCCGGTTGCTCCGTTATCAGAAAATGCGCTCCGCTGTGGCCAACGGCTTCCGTAACGTGGCGTTCGATAGGGTGTTCGGCAACGGGCGAATGTCTGTCGAACCAGTCGGTCGCGTCTGGGAATCCGGAGCGTAATAGTTCGACGTAGTCGGCTGCGCGAGTTCCGCCAACGCCGAGGAGATACTCAAAGAGAACACGATCCGACCATAGTAATCGCAAGATGCTCGGCGACACGTGAAAACTGGCGATCAGTGTAAGGATCGTCATAGGCGCCCGCCTTCGAAAGATGGACGGGTCGAGGAAGGCGAGAGCCGGCGTGTTCACCCGCGGTGATGTTCACGCCGCCCCTCAATGCAACCTGCTTAACTGGGTGTTACCGCGTCTGAGTTGTCCTCCGCAGCGTATGCGGCGATGAGCCGCCGTACTGTCCGTTGGCGCTCGGCGTCGCGGAGCTCGCGATAGGTCAGGACGTCGCTCAGCCGCAGCCGGCGTTTTGAGCCGACCTTCGCACTAGGCAGCCGCCCTTGTTCGATCAGCTTCACGACGTGCGGCCGGGACACATTGAGTAAGTCCCCCGCCTCCGAAGTGGTGAGTTCGGCGTCGGACTGAACGACGGAAACCTTCGACCCCTCTGCCATCATCGTGACGAGTTCGTGGAGCACGCAATAGAGTGACGGTGGCAACTCTACATCGTTTCCATCTTGGCCGCGCAGGTATGACGGCCCGGCGGGCGCACGCCCTTTGTCCGGGGCCTCTAGTTGCTCGAGGAGCTGTCCAAAGAGCGGGCGTTCGGCCTCGCTCGGCTCCACGGTGAGAACTGTTTTCATGATACCTTTCCGACATCGAAGATTGTCCTTCTGGGCTCTTCGCGGCGAGTTTATCGCCGGCCGCACTACGAAACATACGAAAGGAGCGTTTCGTTTGTTTCGGTTGTTTAGCACATCGTAATCTCAGGCGGGGGAGCTTGTCAAGCCAGGCGCCTGGACCCTTCGAGTACATGCCCGGGCAAGCAGCCAATGAGTCATTCGCTATTATCGGGGGCAAATCGGCTCCCACGAGATTTAAGCCTTAAGAGCTGAGCCATTAAACCCAGCGACTCTCGCGCGACACCGTGTCCACTCGGACCCTTCAGGACGATACCGCTTCCCGGGGGGTCTTGTGCGGCGCCATCCGGGGATCCGTCCTCTTCCGCCTGTCGTTACCGCCCGACGCGAATATAATGGCGATGTAGACTAAGTCAGGGACCTCGGTCGAAGGTGTCGACCTTAGTTATTTGCATCGATGCTAGAACCCTTAGCGTCGCGCTGAATGAACCGGAGGGCGGCTTCGATTGACGAGAACGTCGGTCGCCGCGTCACGGAGCTGAACGAAAAGCCCTGACAACGCGGTAACACAGCGCTCTTCAGGAGCGTCCACGATGGTGGCGTGGACGACCTGCTGCGAATCGCGAACCACGGCCACGGCTCGCTGCCGCTCGACGTGCTGGCCGCGCTGACGCTGTTGTCAGTGGCGCCGTTCGTACTGGTGCTGACGACGTCGTTCGTGCGCATCGTGGTCGTGCTGTCGGTCGTGCGCTCCGCGATCGGCGCGACGATGTTGCCGCCGAGCACGGTCATCACCGGCCTGGCGCTCGTGCTCACCTGCGTCGTCATGACGCCGACCTTCGAGGCGATCCGGCGCGACGCGATCCGCCCGTACGCCGCGGGGCGCATCTCGCAGTCGGCGTTCCTCGCGCGCGCGAGCGAGCCGCTGCGCGCGTTCATGCTGCGCCAAACCAAAACGCACGATCTGGCGGTGTTCGCCCGCGTAGCCCACCGCCCAGGCGGTGAGCCGGCGAGCGCAGCACCGCTGACGGTCGTGATTCCGGCGTTCGTGGTCGGCGAGCTGCGAGCCGCGTTCGCGATCGGCGTCGCCCTCTATCTGCCGTTCGTCGCCATCGACCTGGCCGTCTCGGCGATCTTGATGGGCCTGGGCATGGTGATGCTCAGCCCGCCGGTCGTCTCGATGCCGTGCAAGCTGCTGCTGTTCGTTCTGGTCGACGGCTGGGCGCTGGTCTGCAACGGCGTCGTCGCGAGCTTCCGCTGAAACTCGCGCTCGCGAACGTCGTAGTTCGGCTACGTCGTAGTTCGGCTACGAGGACCGTCGGGAGGTGTGCGTTTGAAATACGTGTCGCGAGAACAGTTCGACCGAGAAGTTCCGCCGGAGCCCGCCGAGCTGAACGTCTCCGGTGAGCATCACGGCGACCTCACGGTCGAGCGGAACACCGGCATCAAGGGCATCGTCGAAGGCGACGTGCACGTGCGCTCGGGATCGCAGGCGCACATCACCGGCATCACTCGCGGCAGACTGGTCATCGAGCCGAAGGCGGCCGCCTTTCTCATCGGAGTGGTCGAAGGCGACGTCCGCATCGACGGCGATGCCCGCTCCTCGGGGTCGTGCACGGGACGGTGACCGGCGGGGCGGCGTCGCTCCTGGCGACGTGCTCTCCGCCGTGGAGGGTGGGCTAAGCAAGATCGGCATGCCGCGCGTGTCCAAAGCACGCAACGGCAGCTGAGCTGGACAGGTTCGAGGCGGGGACTCCGCGGCGACCACGGAAGCGGCCGGACGTGACGCTCAAGAACGCGCGCTGATGCGGATCGCGGAGAAGCTGCATACGCGGCGGCCATTTTTCTCGTTCGAGTTCTTTCCGCCCAAGGACGATGCGGCGGAGCGGAACCTGCTGGCGACGATCGAGGCGCTCAAGCCGCTCGATCCGGGGTTCGTGTCGATCACCTACGGCGCGGGCGGGTCGACCCGCGTGCGCACCGTCGACATCGCCAAGCGGCTGCGGACCGACGTCGGGTTCGACGTGATGGCGCACGTGACGTGCGGCGGCGCGACGACGGCCGAGCTGCGCGAGCTGTTCGGCGAGCTGCAGCGCGCGGGCATCGAGAACATCATGGCGCTGCGCGGCGATCCGCCGCGCGGCTCGCAGACGTTCGTCGCCGTGGAGGGCGGACTGCGCTACGCCAGCGACTTGATCGCGATGCTCAAGTCGAACTTCCACTTCTGCATCGGCGGCGCGTGCTATCCCGAGAAGCATCCCGAGGCCGCCAGCTTCGACGCCGACTTGGCCGCGCTGTCGGCGAAGGTGCGCGCGGGCGCGGAGTTCCTCGTCACGCAGCTGTTCTTCGACAACGCGCGCTACGTCGAGTTCGTCGAGCGCGCCCGCGCGTGGGGGATCACGGTTCCGATTCTGCCCGGCATCATGCCGATCACGAACTACGATCAGATCGACCGCTTCACGCGCCAGTGCGGGGCGTCGATCCCGCCCAGCCTGCGCGCCGAGCTCGAGCTGCGGCGCGACGATCCCAACGCGATCGTCGATCTCGGCGTCGCCTACATGACGCTGCAGGTCGCCGACCTCTTGGCGCGCGGGGCGCCCGGCGTGCATTTTTATACGCTCAACCGTTCGCCGGCGACGCGAGCCGTCGTCTCGGCGCTGATGGCAGCACGTCGAGCCTGGTAGCCTGGCTGGCAGGGGTCCGGCGCGCGTAAGAAGTGACGGCCCGTCGGCCGGTCCGGGGAGGGGTCGAGCGGGCCGACCGCCCAAATGAGGTGCTCGTCCTCGGTGCCGACGTAAGCATTCCTTAGGAGGTTCTCTCATGCGTCGCATGATTTTGGCGTTCACGGCGACCGCGCTGCTCGCGGCGGCGCTCGGCGTTCCCGGCCCCGTTGCGGCGGCCGGTCCTCGCGTCGCGGTGTTGGACTTCGGCACCGCCGGCCTCACGTCGAACCAGTGGGGACAGTTCGAGCCCGGTGTCGCGCTGTCCGACCTGCTGACCGATCAGATCGTCAACGGCGGAAAGTTCGACGTCCTCGACCGCAAGAATCTCGACTCGACGCTGCAGGAACACAAGCTCAGCGCGAGCGGCGAGGTCGATCCGACCACCGCGATCTCGGCCGGCCGGCTGGTCGGCGCGCGCTTCCTCATCTCGGGCAACGTGATCCAGCTCGACCAGACCGGCCAGAGCGGCGCCGCAGCGGGCGGACTGATCGGCGGCGTCGCCGGCGGGATCATCGGCGGCGTGAAGACCAACCGCGTAACGATCAAGGTCGCGGTGAAGGTGGTCGACGCGCAGACCGGCCGCATCGTCCAGTCGTTCAGCGACGAAAAGACCGAGAGCGCGACCTCGTGGGGCACGGCCGGCTTCTCCGGCTACACCGCCGGGGGATACTCGAACTCACAGTTCGTCAACTCGTCGATGGGCCACCTGATCAACGACGAAGCGATCCTCATCGCGCAGCACCTCGACCCGAACAAGTTCGTCGGCGGCCCGGCCGCACCGAGCCTGACCGGTCGCGTGATCGACGTCGACGGACAAAACATCATCATCAACCTCGGCGCAAGCAAAGGCGCGCAAGTCGGTGCGTACTTCGACGTGGTGAAGGTCAAACAGGTCAAGGATCCCGACAGCGGCCGCATGCTGACGGTCAGCGAACCGGTCGGCAAGATCCAGATCACGAGCGTCAGCAGCGACACCTCGGTCGCGCGCATCGTCTCCGGCCACATCGTCTCCGGGATGTCGGTGGTCTCGGAATAGACTCCGCTCCGGCGCGGTAACCCACGCGGCGGCGGCGAGCTTCTCGCCGCCGCCGCCTTCATCTTCCGCGACTCTACGGGACCGTATAGAGTGGCGGCTCAGTCAAGAAGCTTGGAAGCACGGCGCCCGGGGGCACCGCGCAGACCTGGACTTCGACCGAGAAGTGAAGTGGAACGCCGTTCTCGACAACGAGGGCCTCGTTATCGAACGCGACCTTGCCGTTCGCGATAGTACCGTCGATCGTCGCCTGTTCGGCCAGCACGGGTCTGCGCAGGGACGTCGGCTTCCGTTCGTCGAGCGTCATCTGCGGCCGCACGAAGAGTCGCGTGCCCGGCGGTAGCGCATGCTCCGGCGACTGTTGCGCGGGATAGCAAACGGCGCTTCGGCGGCCCTCGCCGGCTTGGTCCCCGGTTTCCGTGGTGCCGACCAGTGTCATCGTCGTCAAGATGGAAACAAGCGCAAGAAGCGCGTTCATCGTTGGAAGCTCCCCCGACCGATGATGAGGTTCGCCATTGGGCCTTTCCTATGAAACGAATAGTAGCCGCTTAGCCCCGTGGAGGGTTTCTACGAGATAGCTACTTCTAGCTATGTCTACTGATGGCCTATCGCGGTTGTCCTGCTGGGCGAATAAGCAAGGCTTTGCGCCGGCACGATAGGCCCGTAATGGACCGGCAACATTAGCCGGTGATGATCGGCGGGTGGAGGCCTTCGAGGGGCTGCTGCGCGATGCGCTCGTCCTCACCGCGCTGATCACGCTGCCGGTGCTGATCGCGGCGACGTCGGTTGGCGCCGCTATCGCCATCATCCAGGCGGCGACGCAGATCCAGGAACAGACGCTGGCGATGCTGCCGAAGATGCTGGTCGTCGGGACGTTGCTGGCGCTGTTCGGGCGGGCCGGGTTCGAGTTGTGCGCCGTGCTGTTTCGCGAGGCGATTGCGGCGATACCGCTGCTGGTGCGCGGTTGACGCAGGCGGCGCTGCTGGTGTGCGCGCGCGCCGCCGGGCTCGTGTCGCGCGCGCCGGGCTTCTCGCACCCGTCGGTTCCGCATCCGGTGCGCATCGCGTTCGCGCTGGCGCTGGCGTTCGCGGTCGCACCGAGCGTCGCGGCGCCGCGCGACGGTGCCGGGCTTCGGCTCGACCTCGTCACGTTCACGCTGGCGGTCGCGAGCGAGTTCGCGCTCGGCGCGGCGATCGGTTTCGGCGCCTCGCTGCTGTACGACGGGGCGTACTTTGCCGGCCGCACGATCGACGATTATCTCGGTGTGCGCGGCAGCATGCCGGGCGCGCACGTCACCACGGCGCAGGCGTTCGGGCGGCTGTGGTCGGCGACGTTCTTGGCGGCGTTCGTGCTGCTCGACGGCTGGGTCCCGGTCGTCGCCGCGTTCGCCGAGTCGTTCGCGCGCGTGCCGCCGGGCGCGTTTCCCGGCGGCCACGCGTGGACGAGCTACGCACTCGCGCTGCCCGCGACGATCCTGCGGGCGGCGTTCGTGGTCGCGGCCCCGGCGATCGCGGTCGCCGCCGCGCTGCAGCTCTCGCTCGCCGCGGTTGCGCGCGTGGTGCCGCGCTTCTCGAGCTTCACCCTGGCATTCCCGGCCGTCCTCGGCGCGGCGCTGCTGGTGACGCTCGCGACGCTGCCGGTGCTCGCGCCGCTCGGTGCGCGGCCGTGGCTAGTGCTCCCCTGGAGCGGACCGTGAGCGAGAGCGGCGACAAGCGCTTCGACGCGACCGCGTCACGTCGTGCGCGCGCCAAGCGCGACGGCAACGTGCCACAGTCGGCCGAGCTGTGCTCGATGGCGGCGTTCGCCGCGGCGACGCTGGTCACGATGCTCGCGGTTCCGCTCGGCGCGAGCGCGGTGGCCGTCGCGCTCCACGACGCGGCGGCCGGTCTGCGCAACGTCGCACGCGCGCCGGCAGCGCCGCGAATGATGCCTGCGCTCGGTGCGGCCGCGATCGTCGCGCTGTTGCCGATCGGCTCGGCGGCGCTGGCCGGCGCGACCGCGTCGCTCCTGCAGCGCGGCGGTGTGCGGATGACGGGCGTGAAGATCGATGTCGCGCGCCTCAATCCGGCCGCCGGTTTGCGCCGGATGGCCGGCGGTGAGACGCTGGTCGGCGTCGCGCGCGCGGCATTCGGTTTCGCCGCGGCGCTGGTCGCGATCGTACCGTCGCTGCGCGACGCCGTCGCCGGCGGAACGGCGCTCGCAACGCCCGCCGCGGCGGCCGGTCTCGTCGGGACGGCAATGCTGCGCGCGTGCGGCGCGGCACTGGCGGTCGGCGCGGCGTTCGCGGTCGCCGACTACGCGCTGGCGCGGCGGCGCTGGCTGCGCGGGTTGAAGATGTCGCTGCACGAGCTGCGCCGCGACGCAAAGGAGAACGAAGGCGACCCGCAGGCGCGTGCCCGCCGCAAAGGCACGCACCGTGCGATCGTCCGCGGCGCGATCGGCCGCACCCGCGAGGCGTCGTTCGTGGTGGTGAACCCCGAGCACGTCGCGGTCGCGCTGCGCTACGCGCCGCCCAGCGTCCCCGTCCCGGAGATCCTCGTGCGCGCGCTCGACGAGGCGGCGCTGCGCGTGCGCGCGATCGCGCGCGAGCACGGCATCCCGGCCGTCGCCGAACCGGCCCTCGCGCGTCAGCTTTACGTGCAGGGTGAGAGTGGACGTCCGATCCCGCCCGAGGCCTACGTCGCCGTTGCGCTCGTGATTGCCGCGTTGGCACGCGACGGCGCGCTCGGCGAGGGCGCGCCCGCGCGGTGACCTCCCCGCTGACCAGCGCGTTCGCGGTTGCCGTCCTCGGCGTCGTCGCGATCCTGATCGTTCCGCTGCCGCCGGCGGTGCTCGACGCGCTGCTCGCGATCAACGTGTTCGGCTCGTCGCTGGTGCTGCTGATCAGCCTGCGGGTCGAAGAGCCGCTCGAGTTCTCGGCCTTCGCGCCGGCGCTGCTGCTCGCAACGCTGTTCCGGCTGTCGCTCGACGTGAGCGCGACGCGGCTGATCCTCACCCAAGGCCACATCCCGGGCGGCGTCGGCGCGCTGATCCCGGCCTTCGGCCAGTTCGTCGTGCGCGGCAACGTCGTCGTCGGGTTGATCGTGTTCGCGATCCTGATCATCATCCAGTTCGTCGTCATCGCGAGCGGCGCGCAGCGGGTCGCCGAAGTCTGCGCGCGCTTTACCCTCGACGCGATGCCGGGTAAGCAGATGGCGATCGACGCCGATCTGCACGCCGGGCTGCTCGACGCCGACGTCGCGCGCCGCAAGCGCGCGCGCGTGCAGCGCGAGGCCGACTTCTACGCCGCGATGGACGGGGCCGGGAAGTTCGTCAAAGGCGACGCGGTAGCGGCACTGGCGATCGTTGCCCTCAACCTCGCCGGCGGCGTGCTGGTCGGAACGCTCTACCACGGCATGGCGCCGGTCGAAGCGATCGAGACGTTCGCGATCCTGTCGGTCGGCAACGCCCTGCTGACGACGTTGCCGGCGTTCCTGATCTCGACCGCGATGGGGCTGATGGTGACGCGCGTCGCCGGCGACGGCGCGCTCGGCGCCGACCTGGCCGCACAGCTGCTGGCACGCCCCGACGTGCTGCGCATCGCGGCCGTGCTGGTGTTCGCGCTGGCGTTCGTGCCGTCGTTTCCCGGCCCGCTGTTCGTGGCACTCGGGATCGTCGCGTTCGCCGGTGGATCGCTGGCCGAACGCCGGCGTCGCCGGACCGACGCCGAGCTCGCCGCGGCGCACGACCGCCGGCGGCGCGAAGCGGTGCGGCGACCGGAGACGGCCTTCGGGCTGGTCGGCGTCGACGCGCTGGCGATCGACGTCGGTCCCGATCTCTACGCGTTGCTGGCGCCCCCGAACAGCGACGCACTGCTCGACCGCGTCGCCGATGTCCGCCGCGCGCTGGCGGCCGAGATCGGAATCGTGATCCCGGGCGTGCGACTGCGCGACGATCCGCTGCGCGATCCGGCGACCTACGCGCTGCGCGTGCGCGATCGCGCGGTGGCGCAGGGCACCGTGCGGCTCGACCGGCTGGTCGCAGTCGGCAACGCCGGGGTGCTCGCGCGGGTCGGCGGCGAACCGACCGTCGAGCCGGTCTACGGCCTCGAAGCGCGCTGGATCGCGAACGACGACCGCGAGCACGCGCAGCAGGCCGGCGCGCTGACGTTCGACGCGATCTCGATCGTCGGCTCGCACTTGGCCGAGGTCGCGCGCAGCCACGCCGCCGAGCTGTTCGGCCGCCAAGAGTTCCAGACGCTGGTCGAGCACTTGCGCGCGTCGGTGCCGACGCTGGTGAAGGACGTCGGCACGGACCTGCTGCCGGTCGCAACGGCGCACCGCGCGTTCGTCCACCTGTTGCGCGAACGCGTCTGGCCGCGCGACCCGGTCGCGACGTTCGAAGCACTGGTCGACGCGGCCGCAAGCGCACGCGATCCGCGCGAGCTGGCCGAGGCGGCGCGGCGCGCGATCGTCCCGCAGCAACTGCGCCGCGACGGCGTCACGCGCTTGCGGCCGCTGATCGTCGCGCCGGAGCTCGAAGCCGAGCTGGCACGCATGTGGACGGCAGACGGCGGCCTCGCGCCGGATCCCGCGACGGCGCTGCACGTGCGCGAGTCGATCGCGCGCTATGCTGCCGAGCCGGAGCACGCGCCGCACGCGGTCGTCGTCACCGCGCCGCTGCGGCCGCTGCTGGCTGAGTTCCTCGAACGCGGCGCCGCGGGCGCGCGCCTGGCGGTGTACGCCTACGCCGAGCTTCCATCGGAGCTCGGGCTCGAACCGGCCGCGATGCTGGCGGCGCCTCTCACGGCGAGCGGTGCGCCGGCCGCGCTCGGTCGCTGACGCAGGCGCCGTCGATCACCGCGCAGCAAGTCGGCGGCACGATGTCGGCGTTGTACGCGGTGCCTTCGTGGCTTGTCTTGGTCCTCGGGATTGTGGCCGGGGTCGGCATCGCCTGCGGCGGTCAGTTGCTGGTGCACCGTTTCGTCCCCGACGACACGTTCAACGACGATAACGACCTCAACGGCTACATCAGCGGCACGATCGTGACGCTGTTCGCGGTCGTGATCGGGTTCGTGGTCGTCGTGGTGTGGCAGCAGTATGACGCGATGCGGGATCGCGTCGCGGCCGAAGCGTCCGACGTCGCGGGGGTGTGGCACGACGCGGTCGGCCTCGATCCGCGGGCGCGCGCGGCGGTCCGGCGCGACATGCTCGCCTACGTCAACGTGATGATCGGCGAGGAGTGGCCCGAGATGCGCAGCGGTCACGCCAGCCCCAAGGGCGCGGCGCTGATCATGGACGCGACGACCGACGTCGGCGGGATGGACGCCACCAGCAACCGCGCGTCGAACGCGCAGGTGACGATCGTGCAGCTCCTCAACGACGTGCACGCGCAGCGCGACCAGCGGCTCGAGTCGAATCAGTCGCCGGCGGTCTCGGGCTTCATGTGGGCGATCATGCTGTTCGGCTCGGCGGCGGTGGTCGTGTTCTGCTACATGTTCGGCGCGTCGCACCGCCTCGCGCACCTGATCATGACCGGTTTGGTCGCGGCGGTGATCGCGTCGATGCTGGTGCTCGCCTTCGAGCTGCAGTATCCGTTCCGCGGCGACCTCGGCATCTCGCCGGTCGCCTGGACCCACCTGCGCGCCCACATCGACGATATGGACGCGCACGGCGCACCTGCCATGCGCATGTGAGCGCGCGCCTTTCCGAAACCAAAGCTTTGGTTATGCCGGTAGGGCGGCCACGTCGCAAGCCGAAAACCTGAGAAAACGTTGAGAGCCTGGAGGCTGGGAGTGCGGTTCGCGGTCGGGTTGCTCGGGATCACGGTGAGCGCCCTGGTGTGGGGGTCGAGTGCGGTGCTCGCTCAAGAGCAGCGCGGCTATCTCATGCCCGTCGTCGGGCGGGTGGTCTCCGTCGACCGGGCGACCGGGCGGATCGTCCTGCACCACGGGATGCTCGAGACCGTCGACGCCGGCGACGTCACCTGCACCGTCCCGGCCGACCGGCTGCGGTACATCCAGCCCGGGATGGAGCTGTCGGCGACCGCCGACACCCGCCACCGCACCTGGCGCCTGACCGACGTCCGCCGCTTCCGCGCCGGCGGTGACTCGGCGTCGCCCCCGTCAGGGGTCGCCGTCAACGCGATTTCCCAGCAAACCGTAAGTCAAGGAATCGGTCCGGCTAGGGTATAGTCAGCGGACGATGGACGCTGACCCCGAGAGCCGGCCGCCCCGCCGTTCGCTGCTGCGACGTGCGGTGCCGTACGTGCTCTCGTGCGCCCTGATCGCCGTCGGGCTGTTCTTCGGTGCCGTCGCCCAGCGCATGGTGGTGCACCAGGAGACGTTCACCGACGCGGTGGTGCGGCAGATCGTGCACGTGCCCACGCCCGAAGAAGTGTTCCACCGCGACCGCATCTACGTGATGCTGCTCGGGATCGACTACGACTACGACGACAAGGACCAGCCGTTCTCGTCGCACGCGCGCAGCGACACGATCATGGCGGCCGGGATCGACTTTCCCACCAAGAGCACGCGGCTGGTCTCGGTGCTGCGCGACAGCGACGTGACGATCAACGGCCGCGACACGAAGATCAACGCTGCCTACTCGTACGGCGGCACCAAGCTCGCCGACTCGGTCGTCGGCGATTTCCTCGGGATGCCGGTCGAGAGCACGGGCCGTCACTTCGACCGCTACGTCGTGGTGCGCGTCAACGCGCTCAAGGACTTCGTCGACGCGATCGGCGGGATCGACGTTCCGGTCACCCAGACCATGAACTACGACGATACCTGGGGCCACCTGCACATCCACTTCAAGCCCGGCATGTACCACATGAACGGCGACCAGGTGCAGGGCTACTCGCGCTTCCGCCATGACGAGTGCAGCGATCCGTGCCGCACCAAGCGCCAGCAGCAAGTGATGAAGATCCTCGCCGACAAGCTGATCCACGACAAGATCAACGACCTGACCCACATCGGCCAGCTGATCGCTACGTTCCGGCGCGACGTGACGACGAATCTCACCAACGACGAGCTCAAGTCGCTGGCCTGGTCGTTCAAGGACGCGAAGCTCGCCGACCTCGCCCACGCCGACACCATCGGCTACGTCGACACGAAGGAAACGCTCGACGGCGAGACCGTCATCCCGAACGAGCGGCAGAAGACCGAGCTGGTCGCCGATCTGCTGGGCCCGTACCAGGTCGCGGTGCCGGCGGCCGCGCCGAAGCCGCCCGCGGTCGCGGCGGTCGCGCCGTCGACCGTCCACGTCGTGGTCGAGAACGGCAGCGGGATCCGCGGCGCGGCCGGCGTCGTCGCCGCCGCGCTGCGCACGCGCGGCTACGTGATCGACGGAATCGCGAACGCCGACTCGTTCAGCTACGACACGACGCTGATCCGCACCGCGGTACCCGACGCGGGCGCGCGGGTACGGGCGGACATCGGGATCGCCGGCGCGTCGGTGGCGCCGCAAAACGCGAAGACGCCGAGCGACGGCGCGGTCCACGTGATCGTCGGCCGAGACTACGCGCTGCAGCCGCAGACCGCGACGATGGCCCCATAGTGGGTCGGCCGACGCCAACGCTCTGCTGACGATTTGCAACATCGGGGTGACGATCCGGTAGGAGGCGGCGTGGACGCGTTGCCGCCGGAAGCCGAGGCGCTCGTCTCGCGGATCGAAGCGATGCTGGCCCAGGCCGAGGCGCTGCTCGCCTCGGGCGGGAGCGACGAGGCCGCCTATGCGCTGCGGGAGACCGGGCGCCGGTATCTGCCCGATACGCTGCGGGCGTATTTGGACGTGCCGCCCGCTCGGCGTGACCCGCCTGCGCAGACGATGCTCGTCGAACAGCTGCGGCTGCTCGAGCGCGCGACCGCGCAGCGCCTCGGGTCGCTGGCCGAAGCGTCGCAGACGGCGTTGGCCGCCAACGGCGCGTTCCTGACCGAGCGGTTCGGCGCGCTCGACACCCTCCCCGAGGCGCCCGTGGTCGAGCTCGACCCGGCGACCGCGCCGCCGGCGGCGCTGGTCCGACGGGTCTTCGACCGGCTGGGCGCCCAGGCGGGACCGACCCCGGCCGCTCTGCTGGAGATCGCGGCGCAGGTGCTGCCCCAGGCGCTGCCCGCGATTGCGGCGGTCAAGCGGGGCGGCTTCTTGGGCAACGGCCCGGCCCAGGAGGTTTGGCTCGACGTCCCGCGGCGCGGCGACATGATGCGCTACTCGCTCGTGCGGACGCCGCACGGCGCCGTCGAAGCCCGGGTGACGCGCTTCCTGCGCGGAATCAAGAACCGCACGGAAACGGTCGACGTCGACGAGTGGATGCGCGCGCTGGTCGAGGACCTCGGCGCCTACGCCGAACGCGAACGCGCCGCCCACCAATCCCTGAGCCGCTTCTTGACGGAGAGACGATGAGCTTTTTCGGTATCGGAAACCGCGGTCCGCAGCAGCAAGGCGGCCCCGCCGCCGACGTCCGCACGACCCAGGGCGGCGTCCCGCTCGACGCCGTCTCGCGCCTGCGCCGGATGCGCGGCGAAGGCGGCACGCCGCTGTTCACCAGCGACCTGTCGGTCTCCGAGTTCGTGCTGCTCGAGCAGATGGGGTGGCGGCCGCTGGGGCTCGTCCTCGGCAGCTCGATCTACCACGTCGGGATCCAGTACGGCAACTTCTACCAGAACCAGGAGCTGCAGTACCTCAGCGCGGCGATGTACGAGGCCCGCGAGTTGGCGATGAGCCGGATGGAAGAAGAGGCCGACGTCCTCGGCGCCGACGGCGTCGTCGGCGTGCGGCTCGAAGTCGGCGGCTACGCTTGGGCCGAGAACGCCCTCGAGTTCACCGCGATCGGCACCGCGGTCAAGGCACCGGCGGGCGACGCGGTGTGGCGCACCCGCGACAACAAGCCGTTCACGTCGGACTTCTCGTGCCAGGACTTCTACAAGCTCGTGACGTCGACGGGCTACGTGCCGCGCGAGCTGGTGCTGGGCAACTGCGTGTACCACATCGCGCACCAGGGTTTCATGCAGCAGATGCGCACGATCGGCAACAACATCGAGCTCAACAACTATACCGAGGCGATCTACGACGCGCGCGAGCTGGCGATGGGGCGGATGCAGGCCGAGGCCGAGGCGCACGGCGCCGACGGGATCGTCGGGATGCAGATCGTCGAGAAGACGCACATCTGGAGCCCGCACGTGATCGAGTTCATGGCGATCGGCACCTCGGTCGAGAAACGCGGCGAGCCCAAGAACGTCGCGCTGACCTTCCAGGTCGGCCTGAACGACTGACGCCGTGGCGGGCTTCGGCGATCTGCTCGGCGGGCTGGGCGATCTGATCGGCGGTCTGGCCGGCGCGGCGAGCGAGAACGGTGCCGACGGCGTCGTCGACGCCGCGCTCGGCGCGCTGTTCGGCGGCGATCGCGACGACGACGAGCGGCCGCGCTCGGTGCAGACCGACACGTACGACCGTCGTCTCGTCGGCGCACGCCGCGTCCTCAACATCAACGACATCTAGATCGTGTAGGAGAGAGAACTCGCTTGGACGACGCGCTTCAACCGCCGATGCTCACCGCGCCCGAACCGGTCGCTGCTGTCGCCCCGGCCGACGCGATCGGGAAGGTTCCGGTCCCGGCCGACGAGCGCGCCAAGCTCGACGAGGATGCGAACCGGCTGGCCCGTGCGCTGGCCGAGCTCTCCCCCGACAGCCCGGCGTACAAGGAACGGATCCGCGCGCTCGAGGTGCTGGCCAACGCCGAGATCACCCGGTCGGCGAGCGTCTCGAACCGGCTGCTCGACCGGCCGACGCGCGCGATGGCCGCGCTCGACGAAGGCTCGCCCGTCGCCAAATCGCTGCTCGACTTGCGCGGCACGATCGAGAAGCTCGACCCGTCGCACCAGGGCGACCTGTTCTCGCCGAAGCGGCTGCTCGGCGTGATCCCGTTCGGCAACAAGCTGCGCGACTATTTTCGCGGCTACGAGTCGTCGCAGTCGCACCTCAACGCGATCATCGAGAGCCTGCGCCGCGGCAAGGACGAGCTGCTGCGCGACAACGCCGCGATCGAGCAAGAGAAGACGACGATGTGGTCGCTGATGGGCGAGCTCGAGAAGCACGGCTACTTGGCCCGCGCGCTCGGCGACGCGCTGCAGCGCGAGGTCGACACGCTGCAGGCGACCGATCCCGAACGCGCGCGCGTGCTGGCCGAGGACGCACTGTTCGCCGCGCGCCAGAAGCAGCAGGACATCGCGACGCAGCTGGCCGTCAACGTCCAGGGCTACATGGCGCTCGACCTGATCAAGCGCAACAACGCCGAGCTGGTCAAGGGCGTCGACCGCGCGTCGACGACCACCGTCGCCGCACTGCAAACCGCGGTGATCACCGCGCAGGCGGTCGCCAACCAGAAGCTGGTGCTCGACCAGATCGGTGCGCTGCGCACGACCACCTCGAACCTGATCCTGTCGACCTCGCAGATGCTGCGCCAGAACGCGGGCCGCATCCAAGAGGGCGCCACGAATCCGACCGTCGACGTCGAGAAGCTCAAGGAAGCGTTCGCCAACGTGCGCGCGACGATCGACGGGATGGCCGACTACCGCATCAAGGCGCTCTCGTCGATGTCGCGCACGGTCGACGTGCTGGGCGACGAGGTCGGCAAAGCCAAGAGCTACCTGCAGGCGCGGCGCGACGCCGGCGAGCTCGGCCCGCCGCCGGCCGAAGGGATGCTACCGTCCTGACCTTACGCGATTCCGTTGCGGGCGAGGCCCGCGCAGCGCGCGCAGCGGCCGGTCACGACCAGCGCGGCGTCGACGCCGCTGTAGCGGTGGTCTTGCGCGACCGCCATCGCGAGCGCCGCGACCTGCGGCGCCGGGATGTTGACGATCTCGCCGCAGGCCGTGCAGACGAGGTGGTGGTGCTTGTCGAGCGCGGCCTCGTAGCGCGCCGCGCCGCCGTGCGCGAAGACCTGCACCAGGCCGATCGCGCGCAGGATGTCGAGCGTGCGATAGATCGTGCCGAGGCTCACCGCCGGCAGCTCCGCGCGCACGCGTTCGTGAATCGTCTCTGCGGTCAGGTGCGCACCGTCTTCGAGGGCGCGCAGGATTGCGGCCCGTTGCTTGGTCAGGCGGTAGCGCGTCTGAAGGAGTCCTGCATCGACTCCCTTGCCGTCGGTCACGTGACGCCCCCTTACGCTCCGGCCCCCACCCTACGGCCGCAACGTCGTTTGACGCTGTCCGGGCCCCATGCTACGATCCGGGGGTTCTCCCCTTCCCTGTCCCTCGACGAGCTCCGGACCACCGAGCGGTGGGCTCAGGATGATCTCCGAGCGTCGGGACTGTCAGCGCTGAAACGGTAATGTGGAATAAGCTCAAGAGGCCGCTTCAAGCGGTCCTCCTGTTGACCTTGGTCGGCCTCTGCGCGTGGGCTGTGTCGCCCATCCAGAAGAAGATCCATCTCGGTCTCGACCTGCAGGGCGGTGCCCGCGTGCTGCTCCAGCTGGAGCCCACCAAGGACGTGCCGCAGATCACCAACGACGTGCAGAACCAGGTTCAGCTGGTCGTCGAGAACCGCGTCAACGGGCTGGGCGTCTCCGAGCCGGTCATCACGAAAGAGGGGACGAACCGGTTGCTCGTCGAGGTGCCGGCGGTCAAGAACGCCGACGCGCTCGAGCAACTGCTCAAACAGGCGGCGGTGCTCGAGTTCAAGATCTGTCCGCCGGCGATCGCGCAGCGCGCCGACACCGACAAGAAGTACGCCAACGATCCCAACGGTGCGTACAAGGCATGCGGCGCCGATGTCTACACCGGTGCCGAGCTCAAGAGCGCGTCGCCCGGCTACGGTCAGGGCGGTGAGCCTCAGGTCGACTTTGTCACCAAGAACCCGACCAAGTTCGCCAACCTGACCCACAAGTACATGAACCAGCTGCTGACGATCTTCCTCGACAAGAAATACGTCAGCTCGGCCAACATCGAAGGGATCATCTCGACCGACGGTATGATCCACGGCTCGTTCACCGAAGACCAAGTCGCGACGCTAGCTAACGAGCTCAACGCGGGCGCGCTGCCCGTTCCGCTGACGATCATCGAGAAGGACGACGTCGGCGCGACGCTCGGCCAGGAAGACTTGGTCAAGTCGATGTGGGCGGCGGCGGTCGGCCTGGCTCTGGTGCTGGTGTTCATGATCGTGATGTACCGGCTGCCGGGTCTGCTCGCCGACCTCGCGCTGTTCGTCTACGTGCTGATGCTGCTGGCGCTGCTCTCGGTCGCGCATGCGGTGCTGACGCTGCCGGGGATCGCGGGCTTCGTGCTCTCGATCGGTATGGCGGTCGACGCCAACGTCCTGATCTTCGAGCGGCTCAAGGAAGAGCTGTGGGCCGGCAAGTCGCTGCGCTCGGCGGTGCGGATCGGCTTCGCGCGTGCGTTCAGCTCGGTCTTCGACTCGCACTTCACCACCATCGTCGGCGCCGGCGTGCTGTACATGCTCGGCACCGGCACGGTGAAGGGCTTCGCCTACACGCTGTTCTGGGGGACCGTGTTCTCGCTGCTGACCGCCGTCGTGATCACCCGCTTCTTCATGGACGTGATCGTCGACAACAACTGGGTGACGTCGAAGCGCGCCTACGGCGCCGACGGCGCGATCGTCCCGATCGCCGCCGCGGGAGCACCGGTCTAATGTTCTTCCGCCGTTTGAACTGGAACGTCGTCGGGTGGTTCCGCACCGTCTCGGCGATCTCGTACGTCATCATCGGACTGGGCGTCGCGATGATGATCTTTAACCTGGTGAAGACCAGTGAGCCGCTGCGGCTCGGCTTGTCGTTCACCGGCGGTACCGACGTCACGGTCAAGTTTACCAAGCCGGTCACCAAGGACGCGATCGCAGCGGCGCTGGCCGGAATCAAGGTCACCGATGCGCAGATCAACACGCTCTCGAAGCCGGGCGAGCCGCCCGACGAGCGCTGGACGATCGAGACGCAGACCGACTTCGGCAACACCTCGATCTCGCTGTGGAACGCGCTCGGCGGCATCGCGCCCGTTGACCGCACGCTGTCGGAGATCTCGACGGTCGGGCCGTCGCTCTCGCACGAGTACCTGCTCAACGCCGTCAAGGCGCTGGTCATCGCGATCGCGATCCAGTTCCTCTACATCGCGTTCCGCTTCGGCTGGAACCTGATCTTCGGCTGGGTCTGCGTGGTGGCGCTGGTGCGCGACTCGCTGATGATGATCGGGATCTACGCGCTGGCGCAGAAGCGCGTCGACGATGCGTTCCTGGCCGCGGTGCTGACCGTCATCGGGTATTCGGTCATGGATACGATCGTGATCCTCGACCGGATCCGCGAGAACGTCAAGCTGATGGACGGGCAGGCGTTCGACGTCATCGTCAACACCTCGATCCTGCAGACGATGACGCGCTCGGTCAACACGCTCGCGACCGTCGTCATCACGCTGGTCGCGCTGCTGGCGTTCGGCGGCGCGTCGCTGCAGAACTTCGCCTTCGCGCTGCTGGTCGGCATCTGCTCGGGCGGTTACCACTCGATCTTCTTCTCGGCGCCGCTGGTCGCGGTGCTGCAGAAGCGCGCCAAGCGCAGCAGCATCTTCCGCCGCTCGTCGCTCACGCCGCAGCCCAAGTCGGTCGCGGCGGCGCGCGGCGCTGCGCCGGGCGCACCGGTGCGCGATCGCGAGGCGATCGCCGCGGCCCGCCGCGCGCGTCGCGACCTCGAGCGCCAGGGCGCCTCGCGCCGAACGACGCAGCCGCCGCGCTACCGGCGCGCGCAGCAAGACGTCGACTACGAGAAGCTCGAGAACCGCAACTTCGGCGCCGAGCCGCCGCGCACGTCGGAGCCGCACGTGTCCGAATCCGAAGCGGAGATGGTGGACCCGCTCGACGCGCAAGCGCTGGGACTGCATGACGAAGCCGCGGAGCTCGGTCACGAGGAGATCCGGTTGAACTTGGGCGACGAGCCGGAGCCCGAGCACAAGCCGATTGAGCACGGCTAAGAAGAAGCTGCCGCCGCCGACGCCGTCGGAGGCCGCCTTCGAGCGGCTCCTGGCGGCGTTCCCTTCTCCCGGCGAGGTCGCCGCACCGCGCCGCGAGGCCTACGACATGCTCGCCGACGAGCCGCCGCTCGCGCTCCGCACGGACGAGCCCGACCGTGAGGCGCGCGCGTTCCTGGACGGTCTGTACGCCAACGCCAAGACATTTCTGTCGCGCGACCCGTACGCGACGATCGGCGACGCGACCGGTTTCAACACCAAGGTCGTCGGTGTGACGTTCGAGGGGCGCCAGGACGTTGTCGCGTCGCTGCGGACCGGCGAACCGGTCGAGCTGCGGCGCGATCCCGGCAACGCGTTCGATCCGAACGCGATCGGCGTCTGGTACGGCAGCCTGCAACTGGGTTTCGTGCGGAAGGAGATCGCCGCGCGGATCGCGCCCAACGTCGACGACGGCGAGCGCTACACCGCCGAGGTGACGGCGGTGACCGGCGGCGGCACGCGCAGCTTCGGGATCAACCTCTACGTCACGCGCGTGCGCGCCGCGTCACCGCGCGCCTCGATGCCGCGCGGTGCGGCCGGGCGCGACGACGTGCTGCGCGCGCTGATCGGCGACGCGCCGCTGCGCGAGCCGCAGCGCGAGGTGCTGGCGCGGCTCGACGCCGGCCGCAACACGCTGGCGGTGTTCGGTACGGGGCGCGGCAAGTCGCTGTGTTTCCAGTACCCGGCCGCGTTGCGCGCGCTCGAACGCGGCGACAAGACGCTGGTGCTGTATCCGCTGCGTTCGCTCGCCAACGACCAGTACGAAGCGCTGGTGCGCCGGCTCGAACCGCTCGGGCTGCGCATCCTGCGCGCCAACGGTGCGATCGACGCCGGCGAGCGCGCCGCGCTCGACGAGGCGCTGGCGACCGGCGCGTGGGACGTGATCTGCGCGACCCCCGAGTTCGTGCAGTTCCACCTCGACGCGTTCGCGGCCGCGGTCTCGCAGCCGGCGCTGCTCGTGGTCGACGAGGCGCACCACCTGTTCGAGTCCACCCACCGGCCCGCGTACCGCCGGATCGGCGAGTCGCGCGCGGCGTTGGGCAACCCGCAGCTCCTCGCGCTCACCGCGACCGCAGGCGACGAGGCGTTCGCCAAGATCCGCGACGAGCTCGCGATCGACGCGTGGGTTATCGATCCGACGGTGCGCGACAACCTGCACGTCGTCGACGCGCGCGGCGCGACCAACAAGCTCGCCTACATCGAGCGCACCGTGCGTGACGGTGAGAAGGCGATCGTGTACTGCAACTCGCGGCCCGAGTCGACCAAGGTAGCCGAGAAGCTGCGTGCACACGGTGCCCTTCGAGAGCCTCAGGGTGACGGGATCGCGTTCTACCACGCCGGCGTCGGCAACGCCGAACGGGCCGAGGTCGAGCGCTGGTTCCGCCAGGGCGCGATCCGCGTCGTCGTCGCGACCTCGGCGTTCGGCGAGGGGATCGACCTGCCGGACGTGCGTCACGTGTTCCTGTACCACCTCAACTTCGACTTCACCGAGTTCAACCAGCAGGCGGGGCGTGCCGGGCGCGACGGCCGGGACGCGTCGATCCATCTGCTGTACGGCGAGCGGGATCGCGGGATCAACGAGTTCATCCTCGAGCGCGCCGCGCCGACGCTCGAAACGTTGCGCCGGCTCTACGCCGCGATGCGGCGGCTGTCGAGCGACGGGACGCTGCGGATGACCTACGCCGACGTCGCCGGCGCGCTGGACTTCGACCGCGTCGACGGGACGACCGTCGGGATCGCGGTGCGGATCTTCGCCGACACCGGCTTGGTCGAGCTCGGTGACGACGACGACGGGAGCTACGTGCGGTTCGTGCCGCCGCGCGCGAAGGTCGACTTGACCGACAGCGAGCGATTCATCGAAGGCGAGGCCGAGCGCGATGCCTTCGCGCGCTTCGCCGAGGTCGCGCTCAACGCATCGCCCCAGGTGCTCGAAGCGCTGATCGATCGTCCGATCTATCCGGGCTCGGTTCCGCTGCGGCGCTGATCTCGCCGCGCTGCGACTGCAGGAAGTCGTGGCGTTCCTGGAGCGACTGCGGGTCGATCCGCCCGGCCTCGGGCTTGCCCAGCTCGTAGCCCTGCACGCCGCGCACGCCGCTGGTCGCCGAGCTGATCGGCACGTGGGCCTTGGCGACGAACTCGAGCATGTGGCGCGTCTCGATCCCTTCGGCGATCAGATAGCTGCCGGTCTCGCGCGCGATCGCGATCAGGCCGGCTAGCACGCCGCGCGCCTCGGTGTTCTCGATCGCCTTGCTGACCAGCCCCCGGTCGAGCTTGACGAAGTCGAGGTGCAGCTTGGTCATGACCGACAGACCCATGTGACCGCTGCCGATGTTGTCGAGCGCGATCCGGACGCCCAGCGCCCGCAGCGCGGTCGCGCGTTCGACGATCGCGATCGCGTCGTCGATGCGGCGCTCGCTGATCTCGATCACGATCTGCTCGGGCTGCACGCCCGCGCCGCGGATCATCCCGGCGAACTCCTCGGGGTCGAACGACGGGTGGAGCAGCGCGGTCGGCGAGTAGTTCAAGAAGATGGTCGCACCAGGCGGCAGATTCGCGCTCGACGCCAGCGCGCTGCGCATGCAGAGCCGGTCGAGCTCCGGCAGCGCGCGAATCCGTTCCGCGACGTCGAACGCGTCCTGCGGGCCGGCCAGTCCCAGCCCCGGGTTCGGGCGCATGAACGCTTCGAACCCCAACGGACGGTTGCTGGGCATGTCCCAGATCGGTTGGAAGACGGTCGTGATCAGCTGCTCGGTGATCATCTTGCGCACGACGTCGCCCTTGGCGGGCGAGAAGACGTTCATCATCGTGCCGCTGTCGCGATAACAGACGATCCGGTTGCGGCCGGCGCGCTTGGCCTCGTACAGCGCCGCGTCGGCGAGGTCGTACGAGCCGGCGACCAGCTCGGGACCGGACAGGTTGACGTAGCCGATGCTGACCGTCGCGCCCATCAGCGACTCGCGCAGTTCTTTTTGCAGGCGGCCGAGCGCGGTCGCCGCGGCCTTGGCGTTGGCCTCGGCCAGAATCAGCGCGAACTCGTCGCCGCCGGTGCGGTAGCCGCGATCTTCCGTGCGCATCCGGCGCAACCGCTCGCCGACGCGGCGCAGCACCTCGTCACCATGGGAGTGGCCGCCCTCGTCGTTGACCTGCTTGAAGTCGTCGACGTCGATCAGCGCCAGCGCCAGCGGGTGGCCGTGACGCGCGGCCCGCGCGCGCTCGCGGGCGAAGTCCTCGTTGAACGCGCGCTGGTTTCCGAGCTTGGTGAGGTTGTCGGTGAGCGCCGCTTCGGCCAGCGAGTCGACCGCGCTCGCCGCGGTCGTCAGCGCGGCGATGCGGTACAGACGCAGCAGCATCACCAGCCCGACCATCAGCGTGACGCCGACCGCCGTCACCGCGACGATGATCCGTTCGTAGCGCGAGCGCAGCTTGCGATCGGCCGCGTCGTCGTCGCGCAGGGCGCGCAGCATCGACGCGTCCGCCGCCCGCGCCGCCGCGACCGTGACGGGCGGTTGGCCGGTGGTGCGTTCGAGCGCGTGCACGAGCCCCTGGTGCCGTCCGTCGGTGTGCGTCAGCGCGACCATGCCGCCGGCTCCGATTGCGAGCAGCGCGGCGAACATCAGCGCGAGGTACCAGTTGACGATGTACAGCCGCTGGAACAGATTCGGCGCCTCGGTGACGCCCGCAGCCGCCCGCCGGGCGTGCGCAGTCCGCACGAACCGGGTGAATCCATCGACGAACGGCGAGATCGTCATCGGGGTAACGTTAACGCCGGCTGGTAACCCGCGAGTGTCCGTTTTCGACATACGGCGCGAACGGTAACCGTCCGCCGGCCCGGCAGCTCAGGTCGCCGTACGTCAACTCGCTTCGAGCAAGTGCTTGAGGTCGGACGACGGCTCGACGTCGAGCTCGCTATGGAGCAGTGCCTTGTAGCCGCGGTACTCGAGGATGGCGGCACCGCGGTCGTTCGCCGCCAAATGGGCACGGATCGCGACGCGTCGCGCCGGCTCGTCGAGTGGATCGAGCTTAATGAGCATCTGTGCGATGGCCAGCGCGTGGACGTGATCGCCCCGGCGCAGCGCTCGCTCGGCGATGAACGCGCCGGCCTCGTGCGTCGCCGACTCGAGGATGCGCTCGATCGGCCCGAACCATTCCCAGTTCGCGAAGAACGACGGCCGTCCGCGCACCAGCCGCTCGAAGGTTGCTTCGAGCCCCGGCTCGTCGGCGTCGGCGTTGCGGCGGATCCGCTCGAGCGCGGACTCGAGCGCGCGCAGATCGACCTCGATCTCGGGCGCGAGCGTGTATCCGCTGCGCGTCACGATCACCGCGCCCGGGTCGGCGAGCTGCTGGCGCGTCCGGTGGACGCACATCTTGAGCGCGTTGAAGGCCGACTCGTCGTGCAGGTCCGGCCAGACACGGTCGACCAACCGCTCGCGGCCGACCGGCTGCGACTCGATCGCCAGCGCGACCACCAAGGCGAGGACGCCTTCCGAGACGTCGATGCGCTCCTCGCCGCGCCACAGCGTGCCGTCGGCGAGCGAGACCACCAGCGGCGCGTCGGCTTTGGGGGTGACGATCGACTTGCGGTGACGCAGGCGGTTGACCAGCGGCGCGAACATTCCGCGCGCCTCGCCCCGCTCGGCCAGCGCCGTCACCGCGTCCCGCAGCGGCGAGACATCGATCGCGTTGCTCAGCTCGCGCGCTTCGCGCAGCCGGCTCTGACCTGCGCCCAGCTTCTCGGCCGCGCAGACGCGAACCAGAATCCGGGTGAGCGGTTCGCCCGCGCGGTCGGCCGTGTCGAGCGCCGCCTGCGCGTATCGCGCCGCGGTCGAGCCGTCGGGCGCGCCGGCCGACGCGAGCAAGAACGCGCGCGCGTCCCACAGCGGCGCGTCGCTGCGGTCGATGAGGGGTTCGCGCTTGTCGGCCGCCAGCGCGAAGCGCAGCAGCGCCGGCACGTCGTGGTGCTCGATGATCTGCATCAGCTCGTTCTGGTAGCGCTCGAACAGCTCGTCCTCGCCGGCCAGCCACGAGCCGAACGCGGCTTCGGCCAGCGCCAGCGCCAGCACCGGTACCGAACCGCCGCTGCGCGCCAGGGCGATCATTCGTTCGAGCGCTTCGTGCTCGACCTCCCAGCGCGCGCGCACGCGCGCCGCCTGAACCTCGATGCGGGTCAGCTGCGCGAGCCAGACGGCGTTTCCGGTGACGCGCGGGCGCAGCGGTCGCCACAGTGCCATCGCCGCGTCGTAGCGGCCCAGCTGCGCGAGCGACGCCAGGCGCGCGGTCAGCAGCACGAGGTCCGAGCCGCTCGGCGCCTCGTCGCCGTCGAGCGGGACGTCTTCGAGCAGCGCGACGGCGTCGTCGGAACGCCCGGCGTCGATCAAGCTCAGGACCGCGATACCGCGCGCCGCCTTCTGCAGTGAACCGGTCTCGCCGCGCGCGGCTTCGAGCACCGACAGTGCCTCGCGCGGGAGATTGCGCGACGTCTCGATCAAGCGGCGCGCGGACGCCAGCGCGAGCCGGATCTCGAGGTTCGTCGCGGCGGTCGCTACGTCCGAGCCGGCATGTTCGGTGCCGACCAGCGTCAAGAAGCCGTCCTCGACCTGGAGCGCGCAGTCCGTTGCCGAGCCGACGTCGCCGATGGTGAGATAGCACTCGGCCGCGCGCGCGAACCGTCCGCTGATCGCGAACAGATCGGCCAGCGATCGCATCGCGTCGACCATTTCGTGCCGGTGCCGGCGCTGCACGGTGCGCCGGATCAGCGGGTGTACCTCGACGCGGTCCTGGACGCCGGCGCGCGCCAGCTGATGGATGCGCACCAGCTCGGCTACTGCGCCCGGACGGCCGAAGCCGCGCGCGATCTCGGCCTCGGTGAGATCGCCGAGTGCGGACGCCGCGGCGAGCGCGCGGAACAGCGCCGGCGGCAGCTTCCCGATCGCTTGCACGTCGACGTAGTCCATCAGCTCGTCGAGCAAGTGGTCCGGCACGACGTCGTCGCGCAGGTCGAGCGCCTCTTCCTGCACCAGCCGCTGCACGAACAGCGCGACGACCGGCCAGCCGCCGGTCAGGCGCGTCGCGCGGAACAGCGCCGTGTCGTCGATCCCCGTCTCGGCGAACAGCTGCGCCATCTCTTTGCGGTCGAAGCGCAGATCCTCGGCGCGCAGGGTCGCGATCAGATGCGGCGCCTCGACCTCGGTCAGCCCGCTGGGCAGCGCGCGCCGCGTGCACATGATCAGCTTGCCGTTCTCGGGCCGCGCGCGCACCAGCATCGCGATCGTTTCCAGCAGCTCGGGACTCGCGCACTCGACGCTCTCGAGCACCAGCGAGATCGGCTCTGGGGCGGCGCCCCACGCGCCGACCAGCGCGTCGATTCCCGTCGCGCCCGTCGATGCAAGCAGAGGAACGGCTGCCAGCGCGCGCTCCAGCGAAGCCGCGTCGGCGGTCAGCGCGAGGTCGATCGTCGCCGCATGCGGGTCCTCGCGCGCGATGCGCTGCGCGATGTAGGTCTTGCCGTAGCCGGCGGGCGCGACCAGGGCGATGAGCGCCACGCCCGACCGTCGGATCCTCTGCAACACGCGTCGGCGGTCGACCAGCACGCCCATACGTTTGATGATCGGCCGCTCGGCAACGGCATTCCACCCTCGCGCGTCACTTCGCGGAGCGCCGGCGAGCATCGGCGTGCGCACGGTTGCTACGTGCGCGGCGCGCAGCGAGTCCTGTGCTGCCGCGCACGTTGCGAGTAACGCCGAGGTAACGTGCGTCGGAAGCGCGCCAGCAGGTACCTCGATGGTTACGTGGTCCTGGGACTATTGGCCCATGGAAAACGTCCTACGAAGTTCCGAACCCCCGAGCAACAGAATCGTGAAGGCCGCGCCGCTCGCGGGACTGGCCGCTCTCTTGCTTGCGATGTCGCCGTTCGCGGTGCACGGGCCGTTCGTCTCGGCTTCGCAGGATTGGGGCGAGCGACCGATCGCGATCGCGCTGGTCAACCCGCACCCGCATGCCGACCCGGCGCAGGCGCAAGAGCTGGCCGACGGCGTCAACGCCGAACGCGCGAAGCGCGGCCTGCCGCCGCTGGTTCGTGACGCCGCACTCGACCGGGTTGCGTACGCCAAGGCCGTCGACATGGCGGCGCGCGGCTACTTCGGCCACACCGATCCCAACGGCGTGACGTTCGCGCAGCGCATGCAGGCGTGGCACTGGCCGACCGCCTACGTCGCCGAGAACATCGCGTTCGACAGCAACGAGCAGCGCGCGCAGACGGCGTTCGTGAACAGTCCCGACCACTACTCGAATCAGGTCGACCCGCACGAGCGTGAGATCGGCGTCGCCGTGATCACGGTCGGCAAGGACCAGACCTTCTACGTCGAGGACTTCTCGGGCTCGTAATCCGCCGCGATCGCCACGCACGGCCGATCACGACGAACGGTCGCAGACTGAACTGTGACCAGACCGAAAACGAAGGCCCGCTCCGACGAGCGGGTCTTCGTTTTCTTCCGGGCAGAGCAGCGCTCGCAAACGTACGCGGGAGCGCATCGCGGTTAGGACCGCGCGGCGTTACTTCGCTCTGCGATACTTCGACCATGAACAAGAAGATCGCCCTCGGGCTCGCCGCCGGCCTCGTCGCCGGAGCCGCGCTCTGCGCGCGTGCGCCTGTTGCCGGCGCTTCGACGGCGATCGTGTCGGGCGACGTTCCGATCAAGATCGCGTTCGTCGATCCTCATCCGCACAGTCTGCCCGGCGACGCGCAGGAGCTCGCAGCCGGCGTCAACGCCGAGCGCGCCAAGCACCGGCTGCCCGCGCTGCGGCGCGATGCGACGCTCGACCGCGTCGCGTACGCGAAGGCCGTCGACATGGCGGCGCGTGGGTACTTCGGCCACACCGACCCCAACGGCGTGACCTTCTCCGACCGCATGCACGCCTGGCACTTGAACGTCTACGCCTCGGAGAACATCGCCTTCGACGCCACCGAGCGCGGCGCGCAGCTGGACTTCGTCCACAGCCCCGAGCACTACGCGAGCGAGGTCGACCCGCGCGTGCGGAACATCGGCGTCGCCGTCGTCACCGTCGGCCGAGGCCAAACGTTCTACGTCGAAGACTTCTCCGGCTAGCGTCTTCATCGGCCCGGCGCAGCACGGAGAGAAGGGACCCGCTCACCCGAGCGGGTCTCTTTCATTTCGCCGGCGGTCAGCAGGCGTGCTGTGGGTAGCGGGTGCCATTGACGACGACCCAGCCGTTGGCGGCACCGCGGTGGGTTGCGCAGTGCGTTTCGTGGATCCCGGCGACGAATGGTCGCTGGCTGTCGGTGGTGTGATAGTACTGACCAAACGCGGCGACGTGCGCGCCGCGCGGCGCCGTGACGACGCCGTCGAGGTCGTCGTTGGTCACGACTTCGACCAGCGCCGACGTGCCGCCCGGCAGCGGAACCCGCAGCGGCAACAGTGCGTGCGAGCCGAACCGGCCGCCCGGCAGCGGGCGCGACGCAGCGATCGTCGTGCCGCATACCAGTACGTTGTCGATCGTGCCGTCGTAGCCGCGCCCGATCAGGTTCGCGAGCTCCTCGTTCACCTCGCCGGAGCAGTGCGCCGGGACCGCCGCGGTACCGCCGCCCGCGCAGCCGCCGAGGAGCATCGCGAGCGACAGCCCGCCGAGCACCGCGCGCGACAGCCCGCCGAGCAGCACCAGGACAACGTCTCGCCGCACCGTCCCGCGCTTCGACGATCGCCCGGCCGCCTCTTCGGCGGTGCGGACGGCAACGCGAATCGCGGCGCGAACGGCGACGTTACACGAGGACGCGGCAGTGACAGGGGGCGGCGGTTCGGCGCGGTAACCTTCCTCGCGATGGGGTGCCGGCGAACATTTCTGGTTGCGCTCGCTTCCTCGACGGTCGCGACCGGCGCTGCGTTGTTCGCTGCGGCCGGCGGCGCGCTGCTCGCCGGCTGCGAACCGTCGGCGCAGGACGTCGACCAGCCCGTTCTCCATCCCATGCCGGCGCCGAAGAATCCCGACCTGGGCACGGTGATGGAGCGCTACTACCAGCTCGTCGAAGGGAAGCACTGGGACTTCGCCTACGCGATGCTCGCGCCGGCGTACCGCGGGCACGTCAGCGAGGATGCGTTCGCGCGGCGCTACGGCGGGTTCTCGTCGGCCGACGTCGACGTGCGCCAAGAGTCCGATCGCGTCGTCGTCGTGCGGCTCGGCGCGCTCGACCGCGCGTCCGGCAAACGGCTGGCGGTCGAAGAGACCGTGACGCTGAGCTGGAACGGCGCCGACTGGAAGATCGCGTCGATCCGCCGCCGCTCGGTGAGGCCCGCCGCGACGTCGTAGCCGCGCGTCAGGTCAACCCGTAGGTGCGGGCGAGCACGTCGACGATCGTATCGGCGCGGTAGCGTTCCGCATCGCCGCGAGCGTGGCGGCCGAGATGCTCGCGCCGCGCGGGGTCGTCGAGCAACGCCTCGACTGCGGCGCCGAACGCAAGCTCGTCGCCGGCAGCGACCGCGACACCGTTCCAGCCGGTCTGCAGCCACGCGCGGACGCCGCCGGCGTCGATCGCGACCACCGGCCGCGAGCGCGCGAACGCTTCGATGCCGACGTAGCCGAAAGGCTCCGCCCAGCGCGACGGCAGCGCGAGCAGCGCCGCGTCGTCGAGCGCCGCGCGAAGCACCGCCGCGTCGACCGCGCCCGGCGCGTCGAGCGCGACGCCCAGCCGCAGCGCCTCGGCGCGAACGTCGTCGCGCGCCGGTCCGTCGCCGAACGCGCGGACGCGCGGCCGCCGTTCCGGCACGATCGTCGCGACCGCGCGGACCAGCGTGTCGAGCCCCTTCTGCGGCACGATCCGGCCGGCGAACACGACGTCGCGCGAACCTCCGGGCGGTGCGTCCGGCGCGCCGTACGCGTCGTCCGGTAACGGCGGCGCGACCTCGACGATCCGTCCCTCGTCGATCCCGCTGTCGCGTGCGCGCTCGGCGACGTAGCGCGACGCGACGACGACGGCGTCGGCCGCGGCGACCGCGTCGCGCAACCGCTCGCGGCTGCGGATCAGACGCGCGGTCCGGCGGCGCGGGCCGTAGGCACAGCCGTCGGTCAGCGAGTGGATCGTACACGCGCGCCCGAGCGGCTCGGTGCAGGTGCGGCCGGTGCGCGGGAACACGCGGTCGCCGTTGGGACAGAACGGCCGGTGGTCGTGCACGTGATAGACGAAACGGGCTGCGCCGCGCAGCGCTTCGACGACGCCGGCGTCCATCACGTTGTGCGCGACCGCGACATCCGGTGCGAACGCCGCGACCGCGTCGCGCACCGCCGCGCGCGCCGCGGCGCTCGGCGCGTCGTGCTCCTCGGCCCACGGAACCTGCACGGCGGCGACGCCGTCGATCGGCGCGTCGACCCGGCGCGCCACCGCGCGTACGGTCGCACCGCGCGCGATCAGCTTCGGCAGCAGCACGTCGAGGTAGCGCTCCATCCCACCGGCGCGGCCCAGCCGTTCCGCCGCGACCAGAACGCGCATCAGCCGCGCGCGCCGGCCGCGCGCTCGTAGGCGGCGAGGGTTGCTTCCGCGTGCCGCCGCCAGGTGAACGCGGCGAGCCGCCGGTCGAGCGCGTCGCCGCGCTCGCGCGGTCCCCGTTCGAGCGCGCGCACGACCGCGGCGCGAATCGTCGCCGGATCGGCCGGGTCGGCGTAGTCGATCTCGGCGCCGAAGTACTCGCGCTCGCAGCCCCGGTCGCCGGTAACCAGCCGCGCGCCGGTCGCCGCCGCCTCGAGCGACGACAGCCCCGGACTCTCCAGCCACGACGGGTGCGCGTGCACCGCTGCGGCCGTCATCATCCGCACCACCTCGGCCTGCTCGACGCGCTCGACGAACCGCGTGCGCTTCGTCGCCCAGCGCCGGCACAGCGCGAGGTAGCGCGCGTCGTAGGCGCCGCCGACCAGGGTGACCTCGACGTCGACGTCGCGCAGCGCGTACAGCAGCGCGGCCTGGTTCTTCTTGGGCTCGATCCGTCCCGCGCAGAGCACGCCGGTGCGTCCGGGCGGACGTTCGAGCGCGCTCGCGTCGTCGTCGACTCCGAGCGGTGCGACGACGAACGGAACGCTCGTCACGCGCAGCCGCTCGCCGTAGAGGTACGCTTCAACCTCGCTGGCCGGCAGCACGACGTCGGCCGAGGCGATCAGCGCGCGCTGTGCCTCCAGCCGCCGGTCGGCGTTGCGCGCGATGCTGCCCTGCCACGGCAGACGCAGCGCGTCGCGGCGCAGGCGCCGCAGCCGCCGCTCGACGCAGAGCGTGCACCCGGCCTTCAACGCGCGCTCCAGTTGCGGCGCGATGGCGAAGAACGCGCGCAGGTCGAGCCAGATCGGCGACAGCACGAGCGGCGCTCCGTGTGCGCGCACCGCGCCGATCTGCCGGCGCGCCAGCTCGGGCTCGAACACTCCGAACACGTGCGCCACGTCGTAGCCGCGCGGATCGGGCGCGCCGGTCGCGACCAGGTCGGCCTCGACGCCCAGCGCGCGCAACGCGTCCGCGCTGCGCTGCGCGTGCACGTAGTCGCCGCCCGGCTTGGCCGGCGCATCGGGCCGCACCACCAGCAGCGCCTTCACCGTGCCGCGGCCGCCGTCGCTTCGAGCACCGCCAGCGTCTGTTGCGTACAGCGCTCCCATGAGAACGTCGCCGCGCGCGCCAGCCCGCGCGCAGCGAGATCGGCGCGCCGCGCGTCGCCGGTCAGCAGCGAGCGCAGCGCCGAGGCCCAGGCGTCCGCGTCGCGCGCGTCGCCGACCCACGCCGCGGCCTCGCCGCCGACTTCGGGCAACGCGCCCGCGCGGGCGGCCAGCGTCGCCGTTCCGCAGGCCATCGCCTCGAGCAGCGGTAGTCCGAACCCTTCGTACGTGGACGGCACTGCGACCAGCGCCGCGGCGCGGTAGAGGGCGACCAGCGTCGCGTCGTCGGCCGCCTCGACGACGCGCGCGCGCGGCGGCAGCGCCGGCGGACGCCGGGTGAACACCAGCGCGACCTCGGCGTCGTCGCCGAACGCGCGGCCGAAGCCGTCGATCAGCACCGCCGAGTTCTTGCGCTCGTCGTGCGCGCCGACGTGCAGCACGTAGCGCACGCCGCGCACCTCGAGCGGCAGCGCGTCGAGCGGCCCCGGCGCGAAGGCCGGATCGGCGGCCAGCGGCGTCACCGCGATCCGTTCCGGCGCGACCCCGAGCCGTTGCTCGACCTCGCCGGCGGTGAAGTGCGACTGCACCAGAATGCGCCGCGCGGTCGCGGCGGTGGTGCGAAACGGATTCTGCTCGGTCGCGCGCTTGCGCGGGTCGGCGGCCGGAAACGCGAACGGCGCCGCGTCGTGGATCGTCGCGACCGACGGCGCGCTCGCGCGCAGGAAGGTACCGTTCCAGGGAAACCACACGACGTCGGCGTCGGCCGGGACCTGCCGCGCGACGCGCACGTCGCCGGCATCGATGCCGAGTGCGCGCGCGACCGGCGCGCGGCGTGGGAACAGATCGCGAACCACGTAGGTCCAGCGAAACCGGTCGTCGTGGCGCGCGCGCGACAGCACGGCTCGCGCGTATCGGCCGATGCCGCGGTCGTCGCGCGCGAGGTTGTGCGCGTCGACGGCGACGTGCACGCGCGTCACCCGCGCCGCGTCGGGCACGGCACCAGGTTCGTGTATCCCTGCGGATCGGTGTGGCTCAAGATGTACTGGATGAGCGGCGGGAAGGTCGACGTGTCCGTCCCCGGCGGCGGAAAACGCAGCAGAGCGGGCGCGGTCGAATCTTTGAGGTTCGTGTCGGACCACGGGTCGGTGTGCTCGCCGTCGGGATAGATCCACGGGTACGGAAAGCGCGCCGTCTCGCGGTGACCGTCGGGGAAAGTCACCTTCGCTTCCATCGGCTCGTAGGCCGTGCCGTTGCTGTACTTCGGCGCAGAATACGGAAGAAACTCGACCACGCCGCACGGCGTGTCGGCGTTGACCGCGCCGTTGCCGTTCCCCTGATCGCCGGTGCCGGGTCCGTTCTGGCCGCCGGCGCCGGGCGCGGGCGCGGTGCCTTTGCCCGCTGCGGGCGCGGTTCCGACACCGGCCGCCTGCGGCGCGGCGTACGTCCCGGTGGTGGCGAGTCGCGGAACCGCCTTGTGCGCGCCGCCGCCGTGCGGGTGCGCGGCCGGCTTGCCCTTCGCGCGGCCCGCGACGTGGCGCGTTGGGGCCGGCGTGCTATGCGGCGGCGGAGTGCGGTGCGGTGGTGGTGTCGGCTCGACGGTCCGCGGCGTCGGCGTCGGACGCGGCGTGGGCCGCGGGGTCGGCGACGGCCGCACCTCGATCGCGATCCGCGTCGCGGGGGCGGCGCTCTCGTCGTTCTCTGCCGGCGCCGGACCCTGGAGAAACGAAACGAGGATCTCGTGGAACGCGATTGCGATCGCGACCGCGACGATCATCCGGTCGCGGTACCGCCGAAAGTCGATCACTCGGCACGTCTCTTTCGGCGCCGTGAAAAAGCCACCCCGGGAAGGGGTGGCTCGTTCTCGTCAACCGGCGGCGGAGGCGATCAGTTCGACGGCCACATGCCGTAGGTGCGGTAGTACCAGCTCCGGTACTGCCCCTCGCTCGGGTAGTGCCCGTAGCGACGGTAGAAGTACGACCGGTACGACGCCTGACGCCGCGTCTGCTCGCGCTGCTCTTCGCGCTTTTGGCGCACCTTGTGGTTGTAGTTCGTGACCAGAATCGCGGCGGCGGCTCCGCCGACGAGGATGTTGCGCGTGCTGGCGGCGCCGTCGGCCAACGCCGGCGCTACCGCACCGAAGGTCATCGTCGCTGCGAGCGCGCTCGCGGTGAGAAGTTTGCCGTTCATGACTCCTCCTGTGTTCCCGTTTCTGGGAAAACTTCACACCGGAGAACGCGGCGCGAGCACGCGGCCGCGCCGGGTACGGGTCACATCTTTCGCAGGCCTCGACGCGGCGAGGGCGAAGCGAGCGAGCCGTGACGGCGCAGATCGAATCGTTGATCCGAGCGATCCCGGACTTCCCGATCCCGGGAATCTTGTTTCGCGATATCACCCCGCTGCTTGCCGACAAAGCAGGGTTCAAAAAGACCATCGACTTGTTCGTCGACCGCTTCCGCGACGCACGCGTCGAGGCGGTCGTCGGGATCGAGGCGCGCGGCTACATGCTCGGCGCGCCGGTCGCGCACGCGCTGGGAGCAGGATTCGTTCCGGTCCGCAAGCCGGGCAAGCTGCCGGGCGAGAAGTTCAGCGAGGAGTACGCGCTCGAGTACGGGACCAACACGCTCGAGATCCACTCCGACGCGGTCGGGCACGGCCACCGGGTGCTGGTGGTCGACGACCTGTTGGCGACCGGCGGGACGATCGCCGCGACGCTCCGGCTACTGGAAAAACTCGGCGCCGAGGTGGTCGGGACCGCGGTCCTCATCGAGCTCGAAGCGCTCGGCGGCCGCGCCGCCCTGCCCGGCGTCGACGTGACGAGCTTCATCAGGTATTGAACCTTTGCGTTGTGGGCCGTGTCTCACTTAAGATAAGGCCTACATTCGCATGACCATCGCCGACCTCGTCGACAAGGTGCAGCAGTACGACCCCGGGCTGGACCGGGAGTGGCTGACGCACGTCTATGAGGTCGCCGACCGGGCCCACGAGGGCCAGCACCGGGCTTCCGGCGAGTCGTACATCGCCCACCCGCTGGCGGTCGCCGACATCCTGGCCGACCTCGAGATGGACCGGGCCACGATCGCAGCGGCGCTGCTGCACGACGTCGTCGAGGACACCTTCCTCACCGGCGAGCAGGTCACCGACGAGTTCGGCCCCGAGATCGCGGTCTTGGTCGACGGCGTCACCAAGCTGACGCGCATTCCCTATCAATCGAAGGAAGACGCCCAGGTCGAGAACCTGCGCAAGATGTTCCTGGCGATGGCCAAGGACATCCGGGTCATCATCATCAAGCTGGCCGACCGCCTGCACAACATGCGCACGCTGGCGAGCCTGCCGCCGGTCAAGCAGCAGTCGATCGCGCGCGAGACGATCGAGATCTACGCGCCGATCTCGCACCGCCTCGGCATCTGGCGCGTCAAATGGGACCTCGAAGATCTCTCGCTGCGCTACCTCCAGCCCGAAGCATACCGCGACATCGCCGAGCGCGTCGCCAAGAAGCGCGCCGAGCGCGAGGATGCGGTCGAGCGCGTGATCGCCGTGCTCAAGGACGAGTTCGCGAAGGTCGGCGTCGAGGCCGACACCACCGGCCGGCCCAAGCACTTCTACTCGATTCACAAGAAGATGCTCAAGGGCCGCGAGTTCTCGACCATCTACGACCTGACCGCAGTGCGCGTGATCGTCGACAGCGTCAAGGACTGTTACGGCGCGCTCGGCGTCGTGCACGCGATGTGGAAGCCGCTCCCCGGGCGGTTCAAAGACTACATCGCGATGCCCAAGCCCAACATGTACCAGTCGCTGCACACGACGGTCGTCGGCCCCGGCGGCGACCCGCTCGAAGTGCAGATCCGCACCTGGGACATGCACCGCACGAGCGAGTACGGGATCGCGGCGCACTGGCGCTACAAGGAAGGCGCCAAGAACAAGGAAGACGCGCAGCAGAAGCTGGCCTGGCTGCGGTCGCTGCTCGAGTGGCAGAACGACATGCGCGACTCGCGCACGTTCATGGAGAACCTCAAGCTCGACCTGTTCGACACCCAGGTGTTCATCTTCTCGCCCAAGGGCGACGTGTTCTCGATGCCCGCCCAGGCCACGCCGCTCGACTTCGCCTATCAGGTGCACACCGACGTCGGTCACCACTGCGTCGGCGCGAAGGTCAACGGCAAGATCGGCCCGCTGGACTCGCATCTCAAGAACGGCGACATCGTCGAGGTGCTCACCAACAAGTCGTCGCGGCCGTCGCTCGACTGGCTGGGCATCGTCAAGACGTCGAGCGCGAAGCACAAGATCAAGCAGTGGTTCCGCAAGGAGCAGAAGGAAGAGAACACCCTCAAGGGCCAGGAGTCGGTCGAAACCGAGCTGGCGCGGGCCGGGCTGCAGATCGACGGCGCGCGCGGCGACGTGCTCAAGAAGGTCGCGCAGCGGCTGAACTACGCCAGCGCCGCCGACCTGTTCGCGGCGATCGGCTTCGGCGACGTGACGGCGGGCAACGTCGTGCAGCGCCTGCGCGAGGAGTTCAAGTCCGACAACGTGGTCGACATCGCGGCGCTGCCGCGGCCGACCAGCACGCGGCGCCTCGCGCGCAACTCCAGCGGGATCCGGATCGCCGGCGTCGACGACGTGCTGGTGCGGCTGTCGAAGTGCTGCAGTCCGGTGCCGGGCGACCCGATCATGGGCTACGTCACGATCGGCAAGGGCGTCAGCGTCCACCGCGGCGACTGCCCGAACACCGCCTCGATGAACGCCGCGCCGGAGCGCATCCTGGAAGCCGAGTGGCTGGACCGCGCGCAGCTGACCCACGCCGTCGACATCGAGATCGAGGCCACCGACCGCTCCGGTTTGCTGCAGGACGTGCTGGGCGTCGCCGCCGAGCTCAAGACGCAGATCACCTCGGTCAACGCGCGCGCCAAGCGCGACAAGAGCGCACTCATCTCGATCACGGCGATGATCAACGACCTCGACCACTTGCAGCGCCTGTTGCGCAAACTGCACAACATCAAAGACGTGCGCAACGTCTGGCGCGTCACCAAGCGCGAAGCCCGCGTGATCGGCTGACTCAGCGCAATCACGGACGTAGAGAGCGCTCCTTATGCGAAGCCTGTTGCGTTCTCAAGGGTCCCGGTGAAAATGCGTGGGAAGAGCCGTTCGGCGACCGGGAGCGGGAATCGCAAGGAAACCGGCCCTTTGGGAGTATCCGACGCGAGGATGCCCGCATCGACGAGATCGGTCAGCAATCGTCGTGCTGAACGCTCCGGCCGGCCGGTGATGCGCGGAGCGGCACCACGCTCGAACTCGCCTCGAATAGCGGCCTCTTCAAGAAGACGAGCACCGGCTTCGCCGAAGTCCGTCTCGCGTTCGGCGTACACTCTAAGGCGCTCGGTGAGACGGTTCAATTCAAAGAGTGACGACATGAAGCGCACTTGATCGAGGCAGACACGGAGAAACCATGCGACGAAGTCGATGAGGGCGCGAAGCGAAAGGTTCCCTCGGCCGTCAAAGTCGTTCTCGCGCGGCGTGTCGGCGTAGTCCATCATGCGCGCATACTCCCCTCGGTCACCGAGCCCGCGGGCGAGGCCGCGCGAGACCGACCACAGCCCATGCGCTCCAACGCCCGCGTATTGCATCATGGCGTGGCTCATCAACCGGCTCACCCGTCCGTTGCCGTCGGGGAAAGGGTGAATATAATTAAAGCGGTGATGCGCTGTCGCCGCAATCAGAAGCCGCGCAACTATGCTGCGCGCTTCGAGGCGATAGCGTTGCTCGAAGTAAGCCATAAATTCGGCGACGCGAGCGCTGGAGGGCGGCTGGTGACGGCCGACGATAACGTCGTGCGCGTGATCTGTGCGGAATTCTCCGGGCACCATCTGAAAGACGTGCTTCCCATGATGAATCGTGAGCGCCGCCGGCGCGAAGTCCTCGTAGAAGCGTCGATGGAGATCCTGGATGAACGCGATCGAGGCTGGCTCCGGGAGGTTCGTCGTGGCGAAAAGCTCATCGATATAGCGTTGAACGCGGACATGCGCCGCGGCCTCGATCTGTAGATTGCGGCGCTCCGGATTCGCGTCGAGGTGGCCCTCGAGCGCACGGACGATGTCAGCCGGACGAGTATTGTGGCCTTCAATGAGGTTCGAGTAATAGGAATTCATGATTCGGACCAAGTCGGCCAAGCTTTCGGCTGCGCGTGGATGCAGCGCGTTGCCAAACGCTGCCGCTGCCGCCGTGAGCTCAACGGCGAGGGCGGCGATGTCTTCTGGAATCTCCCCCTCGATGAGGGCGGGTTCGATGCGCTGAGGGTTCTCGTAAGTGCTCGTCAAATGGCCGATCCCAGATTAACGATTAGGCCTTTATAGTAAGCCATTTCTGATGTATTGTCGAGGATAGTGGCCGATGTCCTGGCCGATGTTCTTGCCGGTGCGTCGCGGATGATTGCTTGGCTAGCGGAGAAAGCAGTCCCAATCGCATTCGACGGTTGCCAGCAACGGCACGCTTGGGGAGCGCGTTAACTGGTGATCGCTACGCCGGTATAGATGCGCGCGCGAGCGCGTTCTGGTCCGTGGCACGTCAGTCGTGCCGGCGCCGACGTGGCGGCTGCGACGGTCACGATGATGCGTCCGTTCGGCGCGGCGAGCGCGACTTGGGCGCCGTCGTGGCCGTTCGGCTCGACGTTCTCGACACGTAACGCGTCGCGCGCGACGAGTCCGAGTTGCTCGTGGGCATACACCAGCGCAGCTTGCGCGAACGGCGCGAGCCCCAACCGGCCGCGCAGCATTGCCGGCACGACGTTTCCCGCGTCGGCTGCGTCGGCGAGCTCGGCGGCGCGCTGCGGCTCGACGCGACCGTAGAGGTCGCCGCCCGGCAGCATCAGCACGTTTGCGGCGAAGCGGTCGCCGCTGAGGTGCGTCGTCTCCCAGACGCGTCCGGGGCGCACGCGGTGCAGCGCCGTCGCGACCGGGATTCCGCGCAGCGCACAGCACGCGTCGTGGCGCCCGTGGGTGCAGACGAGAAAGACCGGCATCGTGTCGACGGCGACCGGTTCGGCGCGTGGCAGGCCGGTCTCCAAATCCTCCGCGATTGCGCCGAGATCGCGCGTGCGCCACCACCTGATCGTCGTCGCGTCGGCGATGCCGACGTCGTAGCCGTCAGCCGGCCGATCGCGCTCGTGCTTGCCGGGACGGCGAATCGCCTGCGTGCGCATCCCGGCGCGCGCGGCTGCCTTTTCGAGCCGCTGCGCGACCGCCGGATCGCAGCGGCTTTCCGTCAGGCCGCGCGGTCCCCACGGCCCCGGCTGGTGCACGAGCAGGACGCGCGACTGAGGAGGTGCGGTCCCGAGCATCGTGTCGCCGCGCGCGTCCGCCTGCACGGCGCAGAAGTTCACGCCGGCACCACGATCCCGGCGCGCAGTAGGCGCGCCACCAGCGCCGTCGCCTGGGCGACGTCGCGCAGCGGCAGCGTCGCCGCCGTGACGATGTTGCCGGACGTCGCGACCCGCAGCGTCTCGGCGTCGACGTCCTCGAAGCGTTGCTCGGCGTCGGGAAGCTCGAGCACGCAGCCCCCGTCGGCTTCGCGCACGCGCACACGCAGGTCGGGCCGCAGCCGCACGGATGTCTGCGGCGTCAGCGAAGCGGCGGCAGCAAACTGTGCCAGCGGCCGCAGCGGCGCAGGCCGCGTCCCGGCGGCAAGATGCCGGCCGATGCCGCGCGCGATCGCCGCGGGATCGAGCCGATCGAGCGCCGCGCGCATCGCGCTGATCGTCGCCGCGAGCTCGTCCTCGAGCGCCGCGGCATCGGCCAGATCGCGCCCGGCCGGCAGGGCGTCCCGCAGCGCCGGATCGCTCGCGAGCTCCTCGACCACTTGGTCGACGAGCGTCCGGCGCGTCACGGGATGCACGCCGATCGTCAGGTGGCCGGAAATCTCACCGAGCGACGCCGCAGCGTGAACGTAACCACGCGGGAGATACAGCGTGTCGCCGCGTTCGAGCAATAGCTCGAGCAGCGGCGGTTCGCCTGCGCGCGCGGCAACCTCCGCCTTGCGCTGCTCCCATGGCTGGCTGCGCAACGGCGAACGCCACACCGGCTCGTGGATGCGCCAGCGCTTGCGCCCGAGGAATTGCAGCACGAAGACGTCGTGCACGTCGTAGTGCGCCGCGAAGCCCTGGTTCATCGGCGGCGTGACGTAGGCGTTCACCTGCACCGGATGGCCGAGCTGCGCGGCGAGCGCGTCCGTGAATGTCCGGACCGGCGGCCAGAGCCGGTGGAGCCCCTGCAGCACGAACGTCGCACCCGCCGCGAACTCGGCCAGGATCTTGTCGTCCGCGATCTGGTCGGTGATCTCCGCGCCGGCGCCGCCGCCGCGGGTGTAGCGGGGCGCCGGGAGCATGTTGCCGTCGCGCGTCATCCGAAAGAAGGGCGTGCGCACGCCGCGCTGCGAGAGCAGCTCGTCGATCGCCTCCGGAGCGAGCAGATCGTCGAAGTCGCGCGCGGGAAGGTGCGCCGCCCGAGAGACGAGCGGCGCACGATCCCAATACGTCGCTGCGAACGCGTCGACCGTCAGTCCGGTCAAGCGACGCAACGGGTCGTCAGTCAACGCGCCGTTATCCAGCGCGATCAGGCGCCTCGGTCGGCTCCGCCGTCCGCTCCGCCGTCGTCATCGTCGTCGTCGTCGTCGGCACCGCCATCAGCCCCGCCGTCCGCGCCGCCGTCGTGAACACCGGGCGTACCCGACGCGCCGCCGTCGGCGACCCCTTCGGCTCCGCCGTCCGCGCCGCCGTCGGCGCCTCCGTCATGCACGCCCGGCTTCCCGGTCGCTCCGCCGTCTGCTGGTCCTTCGTCTCTCAACGTACTGCCTTTCACGGAAGCAATCGCCGGCCTTTGAGCGGCCGGCTCGTACCGCTTTCCCCAACTTCGCCGGTCTATTCTTGGTCCGCGGATCGAGACTCTCACCGGACGCCGCGTCGCCTCCACGGCAGCGCAAACGACGCCGTGCCGCGACCCGGCCACGATTGCGATCGACGGTTCAGTTCTGCTCGTCGCCTTTGTGCTCGGCCACGTACTGGTCGGGATCCTTGTCGACAGGGTTGACTCCCGTGACACGGAGTGCCTCGAACACCGCGAACTTGACCCCGAGTTCATGCCGCACTCCGAGCGCGGCGTTTCGGCGAAAGTCGGTCAGCCCTTCGCGTTCCTCTTCGCCCATATGATCGCTGTTGGCTTCGTTCGCGTCGCTCACGGCTCCGAGCCATTCGCCCGACCCGACGTCGTAGTTCGCGACGGCGGCAATGGCATCGCGGATTTCGTTGTGATCCTTGATGGCATCGGTGGTTTCGGCCTCGGCCGAGTCCTTGTCGCCGGCGCCGTGGCCCAGCCGCAGCAGTGCCGGATAGAAGAAGCGCTCCTCGGCCTCCGCGTGAACCTCGAGAAAGGTCGACAGCCGGCCCCAGATCGCGCGCAGCTGTTCGACGTCACCGCGTCGCAGCTCATCGAGAAGAGCGAACAGCCGGCGCTGCTCGTGGTGGTCGTCAAGGATGAGCTGCGTGATGTCCATACATGCTCTCTAGCGCGAGATCATCGGAACGTGGCGGCCGTCGCGAGCGGTGCGGATCCTCGCCGGTCGACGCACTTAGCAGCCGAACGGCCCAATCCCCGCTCGCGACGACATCTTCCGCGGCCGCTATCGCACCAGTTTCGCGCAGCCGACGGCGATCCCGGCGCCCGCAGACTTTCTGCACCGCGGGAACGACGCGAGCGCGATCCTGCTGCCGATCGTGCGTTGAGCGAAAGCGAACGCCGGCGCCTGAAGACGGGAATTCGGCGGACGCTGGCACAACGGTCGGTCATGAACGTTCGGACGACCGCTCTTTTTGTCGCCGGCCTCTTCGCCGTTGCGGGCGCGCTGGTTCCCTCACCTGCCAAGGCCGACAGCGCCGTCACCATCGGCAACCTCACCACGCAGTCGCTGAAGTTCGATCTGCGTTGCCAAGGCGAGGGAGGGTGGCACGTCTTCACTCTCGGCCCGGGGCAGTTCAAGCTCTACTTCGGCGACCTGTGGCATGGGTCGTGCGACAGCTACGAGTCGTCGATCGGAACGGACCAAGCCGACGGGTCGGCGACCCATCAGGCCGCTCGCATGTACGACCAACATACGTACGTGTTCGTCAAGACGCAGAGCGTCGGCTACGCCGCGCACGACGCGAACCAGATGATCATCGTCAAGAACGACTCCGGGCGAGAGTTGGACCTGAACTACTCCTGCCCGAACGTCGCGTGGAAGACGATGGCGATCGCTGCGCACGGACAGAGCTGGCTCTTCGTCGGCGGCTCGCCGCAATGCTCGCCGTACTACGGCGCGGTGCGCGAGAGCGGCCGCGAAGATGCGACGCTGCCGACCACGCCGCTCCCGACCGGCAAGATCTACACGCTGACCTGGAACGACGACCGGCACATGTGGGCACTGCGGAGCGCCGAAGCCGGCGCCGACGCACCCGACGCTTCGCCCTAGCCGCGGTCCGCGGCGGCCGGAACCGTTCATGCCGCGGTAATCTTCGACCGGAATACTGATCGGCGTGCCGTTTCTTGCGCGGCGCCTGACCGGCGCGATCGCCGGTCGAGCGCGCGCGGCGCTTGCGTTCGTGCGTCGAGGGAGTACGGCAGCTGCGGTCGGCGCGGCGCTGGTCGTCGGATCGGCAGCGGCGGCGCTCGCCGGGCCGCCGTACCAGACCGACGATCCCGAGCCGACGGCGTACCGGCACTACGAGATCTACGTGTTCGACACGTACGACAACGTGCCGGGCGAGGGTGTGAGCGCAAACCTGCCGTCGCTCGAAGTCAACTACGGGCTGATGCCCAACGTACAGTTCTCGGTGACCGCGCCGTTCGCGGCGGCCAACGCGCCGGGAATGCCGCTACAGTCGGGCTACGGCGACACCGAGGTCGCGCTGAAGATGCGCTTCGTGCAAGAGGGGCCGGGAAGGCCTCAAATGTCATTCTATCCGTCGGTCGAGCTGCCGACGGCATCGGCCGGGCTCGGCAACCGTCTCCCGAAAGTGTTCCTGCCGCTGTGGGCGCAGAAGACGAACGGCGCGTGGACGTATTTCGGCGGCGGCGGCGTCTGGCACAATCCCGGCCTCGGCAACCGCGACTACTCGTTCACCGGCATCGCCGCGACGCGCCAGGTGCGCGACGATCTGTCGATCGGCGGCGAGATCTACCATCAAACGGCCGACACGATCGGCGGGCGCGATTCGACCGCGCTCGGCATCGGCTTCGTCGCGGATCGCGGCGAGCACCACGCGCTGCTGGCATCGTTCGGTCGCAGCATCACCGGTAACCACGCGTTCACCGCGTACGCCGCGTACGAGCTCTATCTGGGTCCTAAAGGCGGCCACGCGGAACCGTAGTCCCACGCGGCGCCAAGGGACCGTCGAGGGGCGCACGCGGGCAGCGCGGAAGCCTCGAATAGCATTCGAACCGGACGGAGGAAGTACGATGCGTGCATTCGTCGCCGCGGCACGTGGTGTGGTGTTGGCACTCCTTCTCGCGGCACCGGCGTCCGCCGCGAGCCCCGTCGTCGGCAACTGGTCGAGCACGGTCAACTGGGATAATCAGGCATCCGGGCTCTATCAAGTCATGGCGCTCACGGCGAACGGTCAAATTCACGTCCGCGTGATGAATCACCACGGCATGGCCTTCGACGTGTTCGGCACGTACAAGTTGGACCCGACCGGCAAGACGATGCGATTCAGCTGGACGACCTACGCGCCCAAGCAGGTGTGCAGTCCGGTTGGATGCTCGCAGCTGCGCCCACCGTACCCGCTCGGAGTCACCTACAGCAGCACGATACGTTTCCAAAATGCGAACGCGTTCGTCGCGACGGCGAGCGACGGCACATCGGTCATCTGGCTCCGCATGAAGTGATCGCCCTTCACCGCCGGGACGAAATGAGGTATTGAGGTCGGGCACGGATGCAGTGATAGAGTGGCGTGGAGACCGCATCATGCTCACGGCCTTCGGGTTCGACGCAGCCGGTCGAGGGCCGCGCCGGGCGGCGTTCGGGGTACAAGACCGTACATGGCGGCCAAACGCACCACGAAACGAGCGACCGGCAAGAAGTGGTCGCAGCACGTGACCGAGACCAGCGACGCGATGGACATCGAGGCGGGCACCTTCACCGGCGACGATCCGGCAAAGATCGCGCGCGCTGTCGAGCGTGACGCCGAGAAGTCGACCCGGCGCAAGTCGTCGCCGTACCGCTCCGCGATGTCGATGCTGACCTTCTACATCAATCGCGGCGGCAAGAACCTCACGGCAAAGCACCGCAAAGTGCTCGAGGACGCCAAAGACGTTCTTCGCGAGCAGTTCGGGCCTGACAGCGCCGCGCCGAAGAAGAAGACCGCCGCGAAAAAGAGCAGGGCCAAGCGAAAGACCGGGTCGCGCGCGAAAAAGTCGCGCACGTAGGCCTTGACTCGCGGGCCACACGCAGTGATAGAGTGGCGTGGGGAGAACCGCATGCTCGCGCCGATTCGCATTCCCGAGACCACACCCGCGACCGAGCTCATCGACGGACGTCTGGTCCGAAAGATGAGCCCGAAGCGCCGGCATCAAGAGCTGGAGTTTCGGTGGACCGTCGCTCTGCGCGCTTGGGCAGCGGGACGCGGCGGCGCGTACCATGAGTGGCGGCACGAGTTCCGAGCGCCGGGCCATCGCTTCACTTCGCTCGTTCCAGACGTCGCGTACCTTAGTGCAGCGGCACTCGAAGCGCTCGGCCCTGCCGGTGCCGAGGCGCCGGCCCGCGCCCCGGAGGTTGCGGTCGAGATTCTCTCGGCCGGCGAGTCGCGGCCGCGACTGTCCTGGAAAGTCGGCGCCTATCTTGCAGCCGGAACCATGGTCGTCTTCGTCGTCGATCCGCCGCGGCGGACGGTCATAGCGCACGCGTCCGACGGAGAGACGGTTTTCGGTCCCGGTGAGACCGTGCGGCACCTGTCGATGCCGGGCTTTGCGTTTCCGGTCGACGCGATGTTCGAGGGGCTGTACCTGGGCTGACGCCCGGGGGCCCGGCTGCCCTTGTCCGGCGTCGGTTCTGCGTGATAGACTCCGGGGGTTCTCCCGGCGCCTCCGGCGACCAGGAGCTTCCCGCTGCCCGGCTCCAGCGCCGGGCCGCCGGCTTGGTCCGGCGTCCAGAGAGGGCAACATGCCAGTCACCGATTACGAAGTCACGTACATTTTGCGCCCCAGCCTCGAAGAGGCCGAGGTGGACGAGCGCTCCAACGCGATCGCCGAGGAGCTCAAGGGCCGCGGCGGCGAGGTCGTCGGGGAGCTCGAGAAGCTCGGAAAGCGGCGCTTAGCGTACGAAATCGACGACGTCCGCGAGGGCTACTACGTCGTGATGCACTTCAAGAGCGACCCGGACCAGGCGAAGGAACTGGAGCGCCGGCTGCGGCTGAACGACGCCGTGCTGCGCCAGATAGTTATTCGCAAGGACGACTGAGCCCCCAAGCCATAGTGCCGTACAGGTGGCACGCTCGGCGCGTAGCCTGAACACGGCCTAGCACGCACAGCGCTCGCACGGCAGAAGGAAGAAACGAAATGGCTGGGAGCTTCAATCGCATCACGCTCGTGGGCAACCTGACCCGCGACCCCGAGATCCGCTACGTCGGCTCGGGCGCCGCCGTGACCAAGTTCACCCTGGCGGTCAACCGCCGGTCCAAGCAGCAAGAAGAGACCGACTACATCGACTGCGTCGCCTGGGACAAGCTCGCCGAGACCTGCAACACGTACCTCAAGAAGGGGATGTCGTGTCTGGTCGACGGTCGCTTGTCGATCCGCAACTACGACGACAAGGACGGCAACAAGCGCAAAGCGACCGAAGTCGTCGTCAACACGATGCAGATGCTCGACCGCGCAAACCGCGGCGCCGACGGCGGCGCGTACGAGCGGACCCCGCGCCCGAACGGCGGCAGCACCGCAACGACGTCGACCTTCGACGACAACGCAGCCCTGGACGAAGAAGAGATTCCCTTCTAGCGCCCCAACGCCGCGCTTGTTCCCATGCGTGCACGTACTCCAAGGCTTCATGGAAGACGAGGCAACGAAAAAGATCCTGCAGCTCCTCGACGTCATTTCCGTCGAGGTGGCTGCGAACACGATCCAGCTCGCTGCAAATACGCGCGAGTTAACCGTAAGTAGGAACGAAACGGCTGAGCTGCGCGCGGAGATGCGTTCTGGTTTCGCCAGGCTCGACCGTCGACTCGGCAATGTCGACGTTCGCTTCGAGGCCGTGGAGACGGGTCTCCGAACCGTCCAGACCGAGCTTCGGGAGTTCCGCGGTGAATTCGATCGCCGCATCACGCCGCTGGAGCGCGCCGTCTGAGGAACTCAGCCCGAGGGTTCGAGCCTGGAAGCTCGTGCCACACTCTCGCACGTGGGGCCTTGACGCATGCTGTCGAACGCGCTCGCGCTCGAGACTTCGCGACGCAGCCCCGGTACGATAGCCCAGTGCCGATAGAGATGGACGGTATATCCGTTTTGAGCGAACTCTCCCCACGGCTGGACGAGACAGGTTAGCCCCGGTCCGATTTCAGCGACCTTCAACGGCGTCATCGTCGCCTCGCCGAAGAAGACGATTGCAACAAGCGGTGCAACGACGGCGCACGGCAGCAGAGCGAGGGAGAGGATCGCACCCGCTACGCTACCGACGATGCGTAGCTTCAACGTCCAGAGCGCGAGCCAGCACGCAAAGACCACAACGCACCAGCAGACGGACGCGAGGCTGCAAATGAAGATGTTCAGCGGAGTCGACGATGTTTGCCAGCCGGTCCGCGAGCATGCGACGGCCATGATGAGCACTCCGTCGCACACGGCCAAGACGATTGCCCGGGGTCTGTGGCGGCGCTGCGACCAGAGAACGACTGCGCCTGCCACAGGTACGCCGAACAGTGCCGTCCACGTGAGAAACAGAAACGCGGTGTACAACGTCAGCCTGCCCCCTGATTTCCCGCGCTGAACCTGGCGATCGCCGAATGATCGCCGGCGCGCAAGTCTCGACCGGACTCTGCAATGCAAAGTAACATGGCCACACGCCTTGCGTCAAGCGGCGTCAGTCGCGTTCGCGGAAAGAAGTAGTCCCGTTCGACGCCGTCATAGCGTCCGCTGCGCATGCAGCAACGCTTGAAACCGTCGGCCGGAGCCGCAGATGCAGGGGGCGTTGCGACCCAGCGTTTCGACGAGCTCGACGTCGCTGTGGACGACGCGCGGCCCGCGCTTCACGTGGGTTTCTGACGGATACCCGGAGCGTCGCTTACTGGACGGCGTGAAAGCTGGGGAGCTCGTCGTAGTCGTTGATACGTCGCATGTTGCACCTCCCGGCAAGCCGACAACCGCGCGATCATACCAACCTCGAACGGTGAGAGTCAAGAGCACGACCGAACGAGCGGGTACATCGGCGGACTGCGCCAAATCCGATCAGGAGAACCGATGGAACACGAGGGGCGCGTGATGGTATTTCGCGATTCGTTCGAACCGGACGAGTTCAAGGGGTGTATGGAGCGGTTGCGGCCGGACGACCGAGAGCTGCTGCATGTCATCGTGAAGCGCGGCGGCGACTTGACGTCGTCGCGGTACGTCATCGTGTTTCTCTACTTTCAAACTGAACGCGCGGCGCGCGCAGCCGCAGCTGAGCTTACCGCCGCCTTCACTCCGTCGATTCATCCACCTGACGAAGACGTTCCCGCCTGGACGCTCAAGGGCGAGACCCATGCGTCGATCGTGCCGCCGAACGTGACCGCAATGTCGGACTTCTGCGCTGCGATCGCCGAACGCCATGGCGGCATGTATGACGGATGGGAAGCGAAGTTCGTTCAGACGCCCGACAGTCGCCGCTTCGCGCGGGGGATGCGTTGGCGGCGGTTCCTGGGTCGACTGACGTTCTGGCGTCATCCGGAAGGTACTTGACGATAGTCAACTAAAGGGTCCATATGGCTACGGTACTCCAGCGCCGGGTCGACGGGGTCCGGCGGTTCAACCGGTTCTACACGCAACGGCTGGGCGTGCTCACCGACACCTTCTTGCGCAGCTCGTTCACGCTGACTGAGACGCGCGTACTGTGGGAGCTGGCGCACCACGAGGCGTGGTCGCCCGGGGAACTGGCCGGGACGCTCGGGCTCGATCCGGCGTTCCTCAGCCGCGTCCTGCGGCGCTTCGAAGACCAAGGGCTCATCAGGCGCACGACGGCTGCGAGCGACCGCCGGCGCGCAGTGCTGACGCTGACCGCGGCCGGACGCAGGGCATTCGCGCCGCTCAACGAGCGTCAGCGCGACGAGATCGCGGGTTGGCTCGCGCCGCTGCCCGCCGCTCGCCAAGAGCGCGTGCTCGAAGCGATGGGGACGATCGCCGACGCCCTCGCGCCGCGAACCGAGGGTGAGATCAAACTGCGCGAACCCGAGCCGGGCGATCTCGGCTGGGTCATCGAGCGCCACGGGGCGCTGTACGCGAACGAGTACGGCCTCGACGTGCACATGGAAGGCTATGTCGCGGACGTGATCGGCCGGTACGTCGCGAACTTCGACGCGCGTCGCGACCGGTGCTGGATCGCCGACCGCGACGGCGTGCGCTGCGGCTGTATCTTTGCCGTGCACGACGACGGCGATCCGGATACCGTGCGCCTGCGGCTGCTGTTGAGCGAACCGTTCGCGCGCGGTCGCGGGCTCGGGCGCCGTCTCGTGCGAGAATGCATCGCGTTCGCGCGCGAGACAGGCTATCGGAAGATGATTCTCTGGACCCACTCCGTCCTGACCGCCGCGCGCGCAATCTACGCTGCCGAAGGTTTCGTCATGACGGCGACCGAGACCAACGACATGTGGGGCACGCCGCTGACCAGCGAAACCTGGGAACTCGACCTCGCGTTGTGACGACGACATGGTGAGCAAGCTGTATGCGGGAGTCGTGGTCAGCGATCTGGAGCGTGCCCGCGCTTGGTACGCGGCGGTCTTCGGACGTGATGCCGATGCGACACCGATGGGCGGCCTGTGCGAGTGGCACGTCGGCGACAACGTCTTGCAGGTCGTCGACCTCGAGACGGTGCGCCGTATTCAACAGCTGCCGGATTGGGGAAGTGCCGGCGCATCGTCCGTGACGCTCGTCGTCGACGATCTCGAAACCCCGACTGCGCGCGCGGAACCCGTCTCTCATTTCGAAGGTCCCCGGTTCGACACGGTGTCCGTCCGCGATCCGGACGGAAACCTCGTGACGTTTCTCCGTCCCGCAACCGCCTAGCGGCGCTCCTACGTTCTCGATGGGTGACGAGCGTCGCCTCGAACGCGTGACGTCGTAGAGCGCGACGCAGCGGTGGCTTGCTTTCCGCGCCGATGAAGCGGAAAACGGCTTCTCGCGTGTCGAAAGTATCGACATGGAAAGCGCCAACCAGCCGTTCGTGTTCGCGCGCCTCGCGGGGGTAACGCACTATATCACGCGGACGAGCACCGGATGGACGGATTGGACGTCGCTCGGCGCCGTTTCGGCCACAGGTACTCCCTCCGGGCGCGGGTTCTTGACGGCGATACGAAACACGGACGGCCAGATCCAGCTCTTCAGCGTGTTATATGATCTCTTTCATGTCGGGCAGCTTACGGACAGTGAGTGGAGCGAGTGGAGCAGGTTCGACAACGCACCGACGCTGGCGCCGACGGTGACGGAGGAATGCCATCAACTTGCGGTCGCCCAAAACGTCGCCGGCGCGCTCGAGGTCTTCACGCTGAGCTTGCGCGATAAACTCTTCTTCGCGCAAGCGTGGTATATGAATACGCTCCGTGTGCTGTCGAGCCCCACCGGCTGGCAGTTGGAAAGCTTTGTCGATGCTCCTGATACCCTCGATGGCCAGTTCTTTTATTTCGGGGTCGCGATGAGCGAGGGCAGCAGTTTGGCAGCCGCAAGAAACGACGACGGCCATCTCGAGGTGTTCGCCATAAGCTCCGGCCACGAGCTTTTTCACACGTGGCAGGATGCGTCGTCCGGAAGCGGCTGGAGCGCTTGGTCATCGATGGGCGGGTGGAGCGACCAGATCGCCGTGTCGCAGAATCGGTCCGGAAGGCTTGAAGTCTTCGCGCGCGGTTCGGACCAGGCGCTGTATCACCGCTGGCAAGGTGACGACGGGTGGGCCGACTGGGCCCGCTTGGGCAACACGATCAAAACGTTCGTGGTCGCCCCAAACGCAAATGGTCCGCTCGAAGTGTTCGCGATCACCGCGGACAACTCGCTGTCGCACATGTGGCAGGACCCGTCTGCCAACGGCGGCTGGAGTCCATGGGCGTCGCTTGGCGGATGGAGCGACATGCTCGCCGTCGACCGCAATGCGGACGGACGCCTCGAAGTTTTCGCGCGCGGTTCCGACGAGGCGCTCTATCACATCTGGCAGGATCCGTCGATGGAGTTTGGCTGGAGTGGATGGGCGCAAGTCGCCGGCCCGATCGACGATGGGGCGCTCACCTGCCCGGTCGTGTTTCAGGCGAAATCTTGAAAAGCTCTCGCCGGCGGCGGGAGTTCCTACGTTACGAGTGCAGCTTCGAACGCCTCTGGGTCGCGGCGGTAGTCTTCGATCTTCGCCAGCAATTGTTCTGGAGTTCGCGACGTCGCCGTGATGTAGCGGACGCTTGAGCGAGCCACTCCTTCAAATAGGGCGTTGTTCGATCGCGGTTCGTTCGTTTCTGACGGCGCGCCGAGCGGACCGCCGGCGAAGGTGGCGGCAATTGCCGCGTCGTTCTCGGCGGCCTCGCCGTCGTTCTTGGTGAGCACGCCGTCGAAGGTCGGGGCTTGCGGCATCCGGTTGAAGAAGCCCGCCGAACCGATGTCGGCTCCGGCCCAGCCGAGCAGCGTCTTGATGATCGACGTGTGGTCGAACGGATACTTGCTGCCGTCCGGTGCACGGAACACGGTGTACGGCGCGACGTACGGCGACATGAGGATCGTCGGAACGCGCACGCCGAACAGGTCGAACCCGAAGCCGTTCTTGCTGATCTTGCCGTCGGGATTGATCGCTCCCACTGCGGCGGGACGTGGTCGTAGGTTCCGCCGTGCTCGTCGAAGGTGATGATCAGCAGCGTGTTCCGCCATTGCGGGCTGCGCACGAGAAACTGGATCACGGTGCCGACGAACTGGTCGCCGGGCGTGACGCTCGTCGGCGGATGCAGGTCGGTCCCTTGCGTCATCTCGATCGAACCGGAGATGCCGTAGCCCCACTTCGGCTCGAGGTACGTGAACGGAAGCAGCGTCCCGTTGAGCGCGCGGTCGTAGAACTGCGCGATGGTCGCGATCTCGTCGCACGCGCCCGTCAGCTGCGGAAACGTGTACTGCGTGAAGCACTGGTTCTGCTGCCAGATGTCGGTGAAGTAGAGGCCGCAGGCTTTCCCGGCCTGGGCGAGGGCGTTGAAGATCGTCGGCAGATCAAATTGCTCGACCGCGGAAAGCGAGAGGTTCTCGTCGCGCCCGTCGGACGTCCCGACGATCGAGTACGCGCGGTTCGGATTCGTCTGCGTCGGCACCGACGCGAACCACGCGTCGCTGATCGCGCCGTGCCGCGCGATGGTCGAGAGGTTCGGCAGCTGGGACGGCCCGAACATCCACAGGATGTCCATCCCACCGTACGCTTCGGTCGTCTCGGTCGTCCAGTAGTCCTGGAGAAACCCCAGCATCGGCGGTCGCGTACCGTACGGCGGTAAGGTCGAGACCATGTTCTGGTTACCGAACATCTGGTTGAGGACGCCGCGCCCTGTTTTGAAGCGCGACAGATACTCTTCGGTCGGATCCCACCACGGGATGATCGACGGATCGTCGCCTTGGTCGAGCAGCTGCTGGACCGGGATCGGCAGAACCGGATAGCTCTTCAGGTTTCCCCACCAGTCGAAGGCGGGGTTGCTCGCGCCCGCGGGAATGCCGTCGTACCGCTGCGGCGACCCCTTCGGATAGAACGTCAGCGGCTCTCCGCCCCGGTAGAGATAGCCGAAGACGTTGTCGAGCGAACGGTTCTCCAGCATGAGCATCACGACGTTGGTGATCTGCGGCATCGTCGATTGAGGCATCCCGGTCCCTCCTATCGCGAAAGCAATCGTGTCACGGCTGGTGCGCGAGCCGTCCGCTGCGGTTGTTCGCCGCGACTGTGCCGCCGGTACTGCCGTTTTTCTGCCTCGCCCCACCGAACCGGGCCGGCCCTGAGCCGCTGGTAACGCACATCGCGGGGAAGTGACTTGGCGCGAACGAAACCTCCGTAATGATACGTAGAACGGTGACGATGTTGCTCGCCTCGTGCGCCATCCTGGGGATGGCCGCCGGGCCGGCGAGCGCCGCGACGACGATCCCGTATACCCTTGTCGACAACCGCATCGTGATCGAGTGCCGGCTCGACGGCCAGGGGCCGTTCGCGATGATCTTAGATACAGGATCGCCTTCGATCGCCGTAACGCCCGAGACGGCCCACCGGCTCGCCGTTATCGTGCACTCGGCGGGAACCGTGACGGGCGCCGGCAACGATGCCGCGCAGAACGGCAGCGCGAAGATCGCGGCGCTTTCGATCGGAGATCTGACGTTCCGTAACCTCGACGCGGACGTCCTCGACCTCACCGAGATTCGGACGAAGCTCCACTTCCCGCGCCTTGACGGCATCATCGGCTATCCGGTGCTCGAGCACTTCGCCACGTTCGTCGACGTCGACGACATGACGATCGCGTTCGACCGGCAAGCGCCGGCGGTCCCTTCCAACGCGACGACGACGCACTTCAGCGGCGTGCTGCCCGAGATTCACGGGGTCGTCGACGGGGTGGCCGGAAAGATCGTCGTCGATACCGGCGACCGGTCATCGCTGACGCTGTTCGGTCCGTTCGCCAAGCACTACGGCTTCTTCGGGCGGTATCCGTCGAAGGAGAACATCGTGACCGGTTACGGTCTGGGCGGTCCCGTTTACGGCGACGTCTTCACGCTGCCGAGCTTGGACGTGTTCGGAACGCGCCTCGCGAACGTCGTGACGCGCGCGTCGAGACAAACCGGCGGCGTCTTTGCCAGCGACGCCGACAGTGCCAGCATCGGCATGGGCGTGTTGAAGCGCTTCAACATCGTTTACGACTATCCACACCAGAGCATCATCGCGTGGCCGAGCACGCATTTCGCTACGCCGGACGTCTTCGTTCCGCCGGGTTCTTGACACTCGGGCCGAGGCGCTCCAAAGGCGCGAACGCGCCTGACGGGTTGTCAGGACTCCATCGGCCGGGTACCCTAGGCGCGTGGCATCGAGAGCGAAGGCTGGGACGCGAGCGTTCAGCCCACAGACGCTCGAGAAGTTCGAGGCTGCGTCGGCTTCGATCCCGATTCGCCAACTCGATCGGGCGTTCGAGAGCGCGGACCTTCGCCCCGGCGCCGATCCCGGCGGACCCGAGGGATCGCGGCGGGCGCAGTTTCGCCGCTACGTCACGCACGTCGATCAGGACGACCCGCGGCAGCTGGAGCGGCTCGGCAACGCGCTCGGCGCGCTGATCGCGGAAGTGGCCACGTCCAAGGAAGAGTTTCTCATCCGGGCGGCCGAGAGCGACGGGTTCGCTTTCGCCGGCGGTGTGTTCCGGCCGGCAGCCACTGCGGCCGCCGCGTTTGCCGTGACGCGACCGGAGGATCTGGCGCACATCGACGACCGCGCGCGGCGGCTGCGCACCCTCGCTTCCGGCAGTCCGGCGGACGCCGTCAGCGGCGCAACGGAACTCGTCGCTTCCGTCTGCCGCACCGTGTTGCTTCTTCTCGGAGAGAGGCCACCCGTCGCGAGCGCCGATACGGCCGAACACGTCCAACGGACGCTCACGTTGCTCGATACCGATCGGAAACGCGAGCAGCAACTCGTGGCCGTGCTGGTCAGCTTCGACGAGTTGCGCGACGGCGGTGGTCCGAAAGCTCGGCGTGCCGGACGGCCCGCCTTGTCACCGGCCGACGCGCGCCTCGCGGTGGCAACGGCCGCGGCGCTCGCCGCCTTCGTGGCGGAAACATACGCGGAACGACCGGCGCGCTCGTCGCAGCGGGCACACCCCGGCCGCAAGAAGTCATAGGCTCGCCGTGACGGACGTCGTCATCCTCTACCGCCCGGTGGGGCCGGCGGAGCTCGAGCTCATCGCGGCTGCGAATTGGAAGCGATTTCCACCGCGTCTCCCGGAGCAACCGATCTTCTATCCGGTCGAGAACGAAGAGTACGCGCGGCAAATCGCACGCGACTGGAACGTCAAGAGCGACGGCGAGGGACACGTGCTGCGATTCCATGTCGATGCCGGATTTCTCGAGCGCTACCCGTCGCAGCAAGTCGGCAGCCGTCTCCACCTCGAACGGTGGGTCCCTGCCGAGCAGCTCGAGGAGTTCAACGACCACATCGTCGGCGAGATCGAGCTCATCGCGTCGTATCCTGTGGCGTAGTCGCGTCGGCGGGAACGGCTAGAGCTCGGCGACGGTGAGTGCGGCGCCGGCGATCAGGAAGGTCTCGGTCAGCTCGCTCCAGTCGGCGAACGCCGCCGGATGCGCGACGACGTGCGGAACCCAAACGAGGACACCGAAAAGCGCCACCATCAGGCCGACCAGCCGGGTCGCGAGCCGTGCCTGCCGGTCGACGAGCATCGCCACCGCCGCGAGTCCGAATGCAACCGTCGTCGCAGTGGTCCAGAATGCCTGATCGGGTGGGATCCAACGCGGGACCAAGCTCGCCGTGAAGTTGAAATAGAACACCTGGGCGAGCGCGAACGAGACCGCGCAAAGTCCGAACCCGAGCCGCGCGACGGTTCGTAGACCGGACGAGCGCGCGCCGCGCATGCCGGTCATAACGTAGACGGCGAGCGCGCCGCACACGACGGAGAACTGCTCGAAGAAGTTGCCGTACCCGCCGTACGTGCGAGGGGCGTGAAGGATGTCTGGCACGCAGGCCAGCGACAAGAGCCCGTAGACGGCGCCGAGCATGATCGACGCAACGCGCGCGGTCCGCGGGTGCAGCAGACCGGCACCGGCGGCGACGTGGACCAGCCCCAAGCCCCAGGCGACGTCCTTCCCGTACCGCCCTCCGAACGCAAGGGCACGTTGCCACACCTCCGAGCCGTGCCACGTCAGCGCGACGACGCCCATCGCGATCGCCGCGACTCCGAAGACGATGCGCGCGTATCCCGAGCCTCTCATGCGAAGGAGAAGCCCTGGTCCGTTGCGTTCATGGACAGAGTGTAGCACTGCCGCGGACGATCTCCCGCCGTGCGCCGAGGTTCGGGTCGTCGCCCGGCATGGACGCGGCAGTCGATCTTGAACGTCGCGCGGATGGGCAGATTCTCGTCGGACCGGGCGACGGTCTAGCCGATGGCGTTCTCGCCGCTGGCAGGCAAGCCGCCGCCGCACGAGCTGCTGATCTCGGTCGCCGAGGTCGAGGGAGCGTACTACGACCGGCATCCTGATCCCGACGATCCGGCGCAGCGCGTCGCGTTCGGGACGAGCGGGCACCGCGGCGCGTCGCTGCGCTCGGCGTTCAACGAAGATCACATTCTGGCGATCACCCAAGCGATCTGCGAGTATCGTGCGACGCAGGGAATCGACGGTCCGCTCTACATGGGCAAGGACACGCACGCGCTTTCGGCGCCTGCGCAGCGCTCGGCGCTCGAAGTACTCGCGGCGCACGGCGTCACGACGATCATCCAGCGCGACGACGGGCCGACGCCGACACCGGCGATCTCGCGCGCGATCCTGGCGTACAACCGTGGCCGGAAGGCCGGACTCGCAGACGGCATCGTCGTCACGCCGTCGCACAATCCACCCGATGACGGTGGGTTCAAGTACAACCCGCCCAACGGCGGTCCGGCCGACACCGACATCACGACCTGGATCCAAGACCGCGCCAACGAACTGCTGCGCGCGGATAACGCCGAGGTGCGGCGCACGAGCTACGAGCGTGCCGTCAACGCCGGTACGGTTCACCCCGAGGATCTGCTGCAGCCGTACGTCGACGATCTGGGCGGCATCATCGACATGGGCGTCATTCGCGGGTCGGGGCTGCGGTTCGCGGTCGACCCGCTGGGCAGCGCGTCGGTACACTATTGGGACGCGATCAACGCCACCTATGGGCTCGACGTCACGGTCGTCAACCGCATCGTCGACCCGGCGTTCTCGTTCATGTCGGTCGACGGCGACGGGAAAATCCGAATGGACCCCTCGAGCCCGTTCGCGATGGCGCGGCTGGTGGCGCTCAAGGACCGGTTCGACCTCGCGTTCGCCAACGACGCGGACACCGATCGCCATGGCATCGTGTCGCCGAGCGCCGGGCTGATGAATCCCAACCACTTCCTCGCGGTCGCGATTCGATATCTCCTCGGCCATCGCGACGGATGGTCTCCGAGCGCGGCGATCGGCAAGACGGTCGTCACCAGCAGCATGATCGACCGGGTCGTCGCGAGTCTGGGGCGCAGGCTGCTCGAAGTGCCGGTCGGGTTCAAGTGGTTCGTGCCGGGGCTGTTCGACGGGTCGTGCGCGTTCGGCGGCGAGGAGAGCGCCGGCGCGAGCTTCGTGCGCCGCGACGGACGCGTGTGGACGACCGACAAAGACGGGCTGATCATGGACCTGCTCGCGGCGGAGATCACCGCGCGCACCGGCAGCGAGCCGGGCGTCCACTATCGTGAGCTGACGGCGCAGTTCGGCACGTCGCACTACACGCGCATCGACGCGCCCGCCACGCCCGAGCAGAAGGCCAGCTTGTCGAAACTCTCACCTGACGCCGTCCGCGAATCCGAGCTCGCCGGCGAGCCGATCGTTGCGAAGCTCACGACCGCGCCCGGCAACGGCGCACCGATCGGCGGGCTCAAGGTCATCACCGCGACCGGCTGGTTCGCCGCCCGGCCGTCGGGCACCGAGAACATCTACAAGGTCTATGCCGAGAGCTTCCGCGACGAAGCTCATCTCGCCGCGATCGTTACCGAAGCCCAGCAGCTCGTCACCGCCGCGCTCGCCGTTCCGGCGTAGGATCGCGTCCGGCGGCACGGCGCGGAGCCCGGCTGCGCGCCGGACTCCGCGCTCCGCGACTACTGGTGATCCGGCAGGTCGAAGCGGTCGAGGTTCATCACCTTGTCCCACGCGGTGACGAAGTCGGCGACGAACTTCGGCTTGGCGTCGTCGCCGCCGTAGACTTCCGCGATCGCGCGCAGCTGCGAGTTCGCGCCGAAGATCAGGTCCGCGCGCGTGGCAGTCCACTTCTTCGTGCCGCTCGCCCGGTCGGTGCCTTCGTAGAGCTCCTCGGACTCCGAGGTTTTCTTCCACGACGTGCGCATGTCGAGCAGGTTGACGAAGAAGTCGTTGCTGAGCGTTCCCGGACGGTCGGTGAAGACGCCGTGCTTCGATCCGCCCGCGTTCGCGCCCAACGCGCGCAAGCCGCCGACGAGCACCGTCATCTCGGGCGCCGTCAGGGTCAGCAGTTGCGCGCGGTCGACCAGCAGCTCCTCGGTGGAGATGCCGTACGGCGCCGCTTTGAGGTAGTTGCGGAAGCCGTCCGCGAGCGGCTCGAGCACGCCGAACGACGCGACGTCGGTCTGCTCTTGCGACGCGTCGCCGCGACCCGGCGTGAACGGAACCTTCACGTCCTGGCCGGCATCCTTCGCGGCCTTCTCGACGGCGGCGCAGCCGCCGAGCACGATCAGGTCGGCGAGCGAGACGCGCTTCCCGCCGGTCTGCGCGCCGTTGAACTCGCTCTGAATCTTCTCGAGCGCCGCCAAGACGTTGCCGAGCTGCGCGGGCCCGTTGACCTCCCAGTCCTTCTGCGGCGCGAGCCGCAGACGTCCGCCGTTCGCACCGCCGCGCTTGTCGGAGCCGCGGTACGTCGATGCCGCCGCCCACGCCGTCTCGACGAGCTGAGCGACGCTGACACCGGACGCGAGGATCTTCGCCTTGAGCGCGGTCACGTCGGCGTCATCGACGAGCGGGTGCTTCACCTCGGGGATCGGGTCTTGCCACAGCAGCTCTTGCTGCGGAACCTCCGGTCCGAGGTAGCGCTTGCGCGGACCCATGTCGCGGTGCGTCAGCTTGAACCACGCACGAGCGAACGCGTCGGCGAGCTCCGCCGGGTTCTCGTGATAGCGCTTGGAGATCGGCCCGTAGGCCGGATCCTGGCGCAGCGCGAGGTCCGACGTCAGCATCATCGGCGGATGCTTCTTGCCGGGCTCGTGCGCGTCGGGAACCTTGTCGCCTTCGGCGACGTCCTTCGGCGTCCACTGGTTCGCGCCGGCGGGACTCTTGGTCAACACCCATTCGTGCTTGTAGAGCGTCTCGAAGAAGCTGTTGTCCCACTTCGTCGGGGTCGGCGTCCACACGCCCTCGAGGCCGCTGGTGATCGTCGAGGCGCCGTTGCCGGTGCCGAACGAGTTCTTCCAGCCCAGTCCCTGCTCTTCGATGGGGGCACCTTCGGGTTCCGGACCGACATACTGCTTGGGATCGGCTGCGCCGTGGACTTTGCCGAACGTGTGTCCGCCGGCGATCAGCGCGACCGTTTCCGCGTCGTCCATCGCCATGCGGGCGAACGTCTCGCGGATGTCGCGCGCGGAGCCCAGCGGATCCGGATTGCCGTTCGGCCCCTCGGGATTGACGTAGATCAAGCCCATCTGCACGGCGCCGAACGGTCCGCCGAGCTCACGGTCGCCCGAGTACCGCTCGTCGCCGAGCCATTCGCGCTCGTAGCCCCAGTTGACGTCTTCCTCGGGCTCGTAGATGTCGACGCGGCCGCCGCCGAACCCGAACGTCCGCAAGCCCATCGACTCGAGCGCGCAGTTCCCGGCGAACACCAGCAGATCGGCCCACGAGAGCTTGTTGCCGTACTTCTGCTTGATCGGCCACAGCAGCCGGCGCGCTTTATCGAGGCTCGCGTTGTCGGGCCAGCTGTTGAGCGGGGCGAACCGCTGCGAGCCCGAACCCGCGCCGCCGCGACCGTCGGCGATGCGATACGTGCCGGCGCTGTGCCAGGCCATGCGGATGAACAGTGGGCCGTAGTGGCCGAAGTCGGCCGGCCACCACGGCTGCGAGTCGGTCATCAGCGCGAACAGGTCTTTGCGCACCGCGCCGAGATCGAGCTTCTTGAACTCGTCCGCGTAGCGGAACGCCGCACCCATCGGATCGGACGGTGCCGAATTCTGGTGGAGAACCTTGAGGTTCAACATGTTGGGCCACCAGTCTTGATTCGTCATCATGCCGGGGTCCAAATGCGTGCCCCGAGGCTGGCCGTGCGGCACCGGGCAGCCGCCGTTCTTCTCGAGTTCCGAGTCGAGCATTTCCCTGTTCTCCGATCGTCGTGAGGTAGACCTGAAAGTGCGAGGCCGGGCCCGCGTCAACGTCCCTTGAAAGTGATAATCACTCTCATAACGGCAGGGTACTGCGCCGGGCAACCGCAGTCAAGAGGGTCGCGTCGCACCCTTCGTCGGCCGGCTCGCGAACGCTCCTCGACAAACGTACGCTCGGCAGGCGCACTAGCGCACGAGGGCTGCGGCGCGTTATGATTGGCGGCAACATGGCCTCGACCGGGCAGCCCGCGCTGCCCAAGAACTATCAGCTCATTTACGACATCGTCGACGAGGGCGGCATCGGCTGCCACCTCACGCCCGCCGACATCTACGCCAAGGCGATCGAACGCCGGCCGGGGATCGGATTCTCCACCATCTATCGGGCGCTCGACCGTTTGCGCGATCTCGGCCTGGTATCCGAGTTGGTCGTGCCGGGCGCACCCGCGGCGACCTACGAACCATCCGGCCCGCGCCACGCGCACTTTCGCTGCAGCGAGTGCGGTGCGATCGAAGACGTCGACTACGCGATCCCGGCGCGCACCGTGAGAGCGCTCGCGGCGCGGCACGGCCTCGACATCGACGGCGAACGCGTCACCTTCGAGGGCCGCTGCGCAACCTGCCGCGCCGCCTGAACAGGGAGCTTTCGCGAGGGCGCGCGTAGCGCCGAGACTCCTCGAACTTGGGCAAAAGCCTGCCGATGAAGGCGGGAGTCGTCCGCGTGCGCGGCGCGCGTGAGCACAATCTCAAGGACGTCGACCTCGACATCCCGCGCGACGCGCTCGTCGTGTTCACCGGCGTTTCGGGGTCGGGCAAGTCGTCGCTGGCGTTCAGCACCTTGTACGCCGAAGCGCAGCGGCGCTACCTGGAGTCCGTCTCACCGTACGCGCGGCGGCTGTTCCATCAGATGGCCGTGCCGGAGGTCGACGAGATCGACGGCCTGCCGCCGGCCGTCGCTTTGCAGCAGCAGCGCGGTACGCCGACGACGCGCTCGTCGGTCGGCAGCGTCACGACACTCTCCAACTTGCTGCGCATGATGTACTCGCGCGCCGGTACGTATCCGGTACATCAGCCGCACCTCGAGGCCGAGGCCTTCTCGCCGAACACGCCGGCGGGCGCGTGTCCTCGCTGCCACGGCTTGGGCCGCATCTACGACGTCACCGAACGCTCGATGGTGCCCGATGACTCGCTCACCATCCGCGAACGCGCCATCGCGGCTTGGCCGCCGGCCTGGCACGGCCAGAATCTGCGCGACATCGCGACCACGCTCGGCTACGACGTCGACCGGCCGTGGCGCGAGCTGCCGAAGAAAGACCGCGACTGGCTGCTGTTCACCGAGGAACAGCCGACAGTCCCCGTCTACGCCGGCTACACGCCGCGCGAAGTGCGCCGCGCACTCAAGCGCAAGGAAGAACCGAGCTACATGGGGACGTTCACGGGCGCGCGGCGCTACGTGCTCCAGACGTTCGCCACGACGCAGAGCGCGCTGATGAAGAAGCGCGTGTCGCGCTACCTCGTCAGCAGCGACTGTCCAGTCTGCGACGGCAAGCGGCTGCGCGCGGAGTCACTCACGGTGACGTTCGCCGGACGCGACATCGCTGAGACGTTTCGTCTGCCGCTGGTGCGGTTGAATGACGTGATGCGGCCGTTCGCGGAGCCGCACGCTGCCGTGCTCGCAAAGCTCGCGAAAACGCACCCGGAGAAGGCGCTGGTCGTGCAGCGGATCGCGCAGGACCTGTCGGCACGGCTGGCCGTGCTGCTCGACCTCGGCTTGGGCTATCTCACTCTCGAACGCAGCACACCGACGCTCTCGCCCGGCGAGCTGCAGCGTCTCCGGCTCGCCACGCAGGTCCGCTCGAACCTGTTCGGCGTCGCATACGTGCTCGACGAGCCGTCGGCCGGTCTTCATCCCGTCGACACGGAAGCGCTGCTGCACGCGCTCGACGCGCTCAAAGCGTCGGGCAACTCGCTGTTCGTCGTCGAGCACGAGGTCGACGTGATCCGCCACGCGGACTGGATCGTCGACGTCGGCCCAGCCGCCGGCACCCACGGCGGCGAGATTCTCTATAGCGGGCCGCCCGCCGGGCTCGCGCGTGTCGCGGCCTCACAGACCCGGCGCTTTCTGTTCGGCGAGACGACCGTTGCGCGCCGCGCATCGCGCGCACCGCGGCACTGGCTGCGGCTCGAGGGCGTCACGCGCAACAACCTGCGAAGCCTTGACGTGGACCTGCCGCTCGGCGTGTTCACCGCGGTGACCGGCGTCTCGGGTTCGGGCAAGTCGAGTCTCATCGGACAAGCGCTGGTCGAGCTGGTCGCGGAGCGGCTCGGCGGTGCGACTGCGGTCGAGGAAGAGGCGCGCGACACCGAGGACCTGACCCGCGAACCGGTCATGCCGACCCAAGGTGCGGTCGGCGGCGAGATCGGGCGCGTAAAGCGGCTGGTGCAGGTCGATCAGAAGCCGATCGGGCGTACGCCGCGCTCCAACGTCGCGACCTACACCGGACTGTTCGACGCGGTGCGCAAGCTGTTCGCCGCGACGCGCCAAGCGCGAGCGCGCCGTTACGACGCCGGCCGGTTCTCGTTCAACGTCCCGAAGGGTCGCTGCGCGACCTGCGAAGGCGAAGGCTTCGTCATGGTCGAGCTGCTGTTTCTGCCCAGCGTCTACTCGCCATGTCCGGTCTGTCACGGCGCGCGCTACAACGCCGATACGCTCAAGGTGACGTATCGCGACAAGACGATCGCCGGCGTGCTGGCGCTCACCGTCGACGCGGCCGCCGAGTTCTTCGCCGGCGAACAGCAAGTGCGTCGCTCGCTCACCGCGCTGCAGGAGGTCGGGCTCGGCTACCTGCGTCTCGGGCAGCCGGCGACGGAGCTGTCGGGCGGCGAGGCGCAGCGCATCAAGCTCGCGACCGAGCTGCAGCGCATCAATCGCGGCGACACGCTCTACGTGCTCGACGAGCCGACCACCGGGTTGCATCCGGTCGACGTCGAGCGGCTCATGGCGCAGCTCGACGGGCTGGTAGCAGCGGGCAACACCGTGATCGTCGTCGAGCACGACCTGCGCGTCATCGCGGCGAGCGACTGGATCGTCGACATCGGTCCCGGTGCCGGCGACGAGGGCGGTCGCATCGTCGCGGCGGGTCCGCCGGCCGACGTCGCGCGCGCGTCCGCAAGCCGCACGGCGCCGTATCTCGCGCGGTTCCTCGGTCTCGGTGCCGGCTGACCGGCAACCAACGACGTTCGCGCCAGGTCCTCACCAGCGATGACGGGAGGATCGCGATGAGCAACGTGCTGGTGACGGGCGGCTCGGGCTTCGTCGGCGGCTACTGCATCATGCAGCTGCTCAGCGCCGGACACACGGTACGCACGACGGTTCGGAATCCGGCCCGCGAGAACGACGTGCGAACGTTGCTGCGAGCCGCGGGCGCCGACGCCGGCGATCGGCTCGGATTCGCGGTCGCGGACCTGACGTCGGATGCCGGCTGGGCCGAGGCGGCCGCCGGCTGCGATTACGTGCTGCACGTGGCGTCACCGTTTCCGGCGAGCGTACCCAAGGACGAGAACGAGCTGATCGTGCCGGCGCGCGAAGGCGCCTTGCGCGTGCTGCGCGCGGCGCGCGACGCCGGCACCAAGCGCGTCGTGATGACGTCGTCGTTCGCGGCCGTCGGCTACGGGCATCCCCCGCAGGCGGCGCCGTTCGACGAGACCTCGTGGACGGATCTGCGCGAGGACGTCGGCGCGTACGTGAAGTCGAAGACGCTTGCGGAGCGCGCGGCCTGGGAGTTCATCGCGAACGAAGGCGGTGCGCTGGAGCTGTCGGTGATCAACCCGGTGGGCATCTTCGGCCCGCTGCTCGGGCCGGACTATGCGACGTCGATCTTGATCGTGCAGCGGCTGTTGGATGGGGCGGTGCCGGGCAGCCCGCGGCTCTTCTTCGGCGTGGTCGACGTGCGCGACGTCGCCGACCTGCACGTCCGCGCGATGACCGATCCCGCCGCGAAGGGCCAACGCTTCTTGGCGACTGCCGGCGACTTTCTGCCGATGGTCGAGATCGCGCGCGTCCTGCGCGACCGGCTCGGCGACGCCGGCCGCAAGGTACCGACGCGCCAGCTCCCCGACTTCCTGGTACGGCTGGCGTCGTTCCGCGACCGGGCGCTGCGGCAAATCGTGCCGGAGCTCGGCAAAGCCCGCAACGCGACGAGTGCGAAAGCGCGGCGCCTGCTCGGCTGGTCGCCGCGCTCGCGCGAGGACGCGATCGTCGCGACGGCCGAGAGCCTGCTCCGGCTGCGCGCCGTCTGACCGCGGTCGCGGCGTCCGATGAGGACTCGCGGTCGCGTGGCGTCGAACCCACCCGTCATGAGCTCGACTCGCTCGGACGAGCCCAGCGGGCAACCCCTCACGGCCCAACCGGTTGCGTCACTGGGCGCGGGAAGGGGCGTTGATCCCGTTACGTCGCCGCAGCGTTTGACCGCCGTCGCGTCGTCGGGACTCATGGATACGCCGCGGGACGTTCCGTTCGACGGCCTCACCCGGATGGCAGCGATCGTGATCGGCGCGCCGCTGGCGTTCGCGACGATCGTCGACGACACGCGGTCGTTTTGGAAGAGTACGTTCGGTGTCCCGGAGGACGGTCCACGTCAGAACCGTGTCGAAGAGTCATTTTGCCAGTACGTCATCCGGTCGGGCGATGCGCTGGTCGTCGGCGACACCGCGCGGGATCCGCTGGTGCGCGACAATCCGGCCGTGACCGGAATGGGCGTCGCCGCGTGGGCCGGGTTTCCGCTGCGCGCACCGGACGGTGAAGTACTGGGCTCGTTTTGCGTTGTCGACACCAAACCGCGTGACTGGACCACCCACGAAGTCGACGTGCTGCGCACGCTTTCGGACGCGGCCGCACGTGAGATCGCGCACTGGGCGACGCTCCGCGACGAACAACATGCACGAGGCCGAGCCGAAAACCTGGCACGCACGCTGCAGGAGAGTCTGATGCCGCCGGCTCTGCCGGTCGCCAACGGACTCTCGTTCGGATCAGCTTTTCACGCTGCCGGTCGCGGTGACGAGCTGGGCGGCGACTTCTTCGACGTATTCCCGGCCGGTGCGGGGCGCTGGAACTTCGTCATCGGCGACGTGTGCGGAAAAGGCATCGCTGCCGCGAAGATCGCTTCATTCGTGCGCTACGCGACCTGGTCGGCGTTCCGTCAGACCTTCTCACCGTCGGCGGCGCTGGAGTTGATGAACGAAGCTCTCACGACTCGCGATCCCGCCGGCGATCGCTTCGTCACGGCTTTGCTCGGCAGCGTCGAGGAAGGCGGGTCCTCCGTCGACATCCGGCTGGCGTCGGCTGGACACGTACCGCCGCTCGTCCGCCGGCGCGGCGGCGAGACGGAGCCGGTCGAGCTCGAAGGCGACGTCCTCGGCACGTGGGCGCAAGTCAGATGCACGGAGCGCACGATCTCGCTACGGTTCGGCGATGCCCTTGTCATGGTCACCGACGGCGTGACCGAGGCCCGCCGAGCCGGCAGCATGTTCGACGAGGAGAGGCTGCGTCAGGTCGTCTCGCGTGAAGGCCGGGGAGCCGCGGCGCTCGCCCGCGTCATTTGCGACGCAGCGCTGGAATATGGTGGAGACGAGCCGTACGACGACATCGCCGTGCTCGTCGTCGAGAGCACCGCGGCGACGGACTAAGGGAGGCCGAGCTCAACAGTTCGGGTTCGAGAACCCGACTCGCGGCGAGCGGAAGTTCACCGGCGCGTAGATGTGAACCCAGGCGAACCCGCGCCTCGCCTCGATCGGGTTGAGCACGGCGCGCACGTGCTTCTTGCCGCTCGCGTCGAGGGTGATCGTGTGCATCTTCCAGGCGTGATTGCCCGAGCGGGCCCAGTGGTACTTCACGACGTGCGGCATGCCGGCCGGCCAGTTCGACGTGACGATGTCGGCGTCGAAGCGGAACCTCCCGCAGCCGTTGACCGAGCTGCGCGACTCGACGTTCTGAACCGTGATCGTCGGGCCGCCGGCGACCGCACCGGCCGGGAGCACGTTCGCGAGGACCGCGAACACGAGCGTAGCCGCCGCTGCGAAAAGGCGCATGATCGAACACCTCCGGCATATATGCAGAGTGGTGAGGTGCCCTAGCTTTGCCGCGCGAGCGGAGCATCCTCGCAGCGGGCGGAGTCCCCATCGAACGAAGCCGAAGAGTGCCGGCGTGGATGCCGAGTCCTGGGATGCGATCTACACGTCGCGCGGCGCCGATCCGTCGCGCGAGCCGAACCCGCAGCTAGTCGCCGAGGCCGCTGGTTTGGCGCCGGGCGCAGCGCTCGATATCGGCTGCGCAGAGGGCTGCGACGCGGAGTGGCTGGCGGCGCGCGGCTGGCGAGTTACCGCGGCCGACATCTCCGCGGTCGCGCTGGAACGGGCGCGCGCCGCGACCGCCCGGTTCGCCGACCGCATCGCGTGGGTGCAGGCGGACCTGCGCGCGTGGACGCCGCCGGCGGCCGCCTTCGACCTCGTCACGTCACACTTCGTCCACTTCGTGCCTGCCGACCGCATCGTGGTGATGGCGCGACTCGCCGCCGCCGTCCGGCAGGGCGGAACGCTGCTCGTCGTCACCCACGATCCGACCGATTTGCAGACGACGGTCAAGCGTTGGCCGCTCCCTGAGGCCTACGCGCCGGCCGAGCAGTTCGCGGCGATGCTGCCGCCGGATCGATGGGAGATTCTGATCGCCGAAGCACGGCCGCGTGAGGTTGCCGACCCGGCCGGCAACCGCGTCACAGTGAACGACGCGATCCTGCGAGCGCGTCGTCGCTGAGGCTTCGCCCGGTCGCGTTACTGGGCCGGCAGCGCGCCGGTCAGTGAGATCTGGAGCACCTTGCGCGGGCTCGACGGGAACGGGCAGTACACGACGCGCGCCGACTTCGACGCGGCGTAGCACGGGTCGATGATGTTGTTCCCGATCATGCAGCGGTAGGAGTTCGACGCTGAGCTCTGGATCGAGCCCGCGAAGCAGTTGCCGCGGCTGCGCTGAGTGACCGTGTAGCCCGCCTTGAGCGAGCCGTTCGCATTGACCGGTCCACCCATTGCAGCGAAGGCCGGCGCCGCACAGGCAACCAGAAGAACTGCCGTAAGAAAAGTCTTCATGGCCGAGGCGTACGACGGCACGCCCGCCGTCTCCGCCACCCGGAGTCGCCTCCCCTCCGGCGCCCGGCCTGAGCAGGACTGGCCACGCGTGACCCGAACCGAACCCTTGCCGGCTCGGGTGGCCTGGCCCAGGGGTGCGTCACTCGCGTCGGTACGTCATTGCTTTCGCTATTGGGGGTGAAATGAAAAGACTTACCGCCTGTTTCGGTCTTATCGCAGTTCTGCTGTTCCCGCTGGCGGCGAACGCGCAGTCGTGCGTCTACCACGTCATCACTCGCTACCACTATACGGACGCAAACGGGAGCGATCACGGCTGCACCGTGACTCAGTTCTCCGATTGTTCCGTGTGGACGGCTTGCGCCGGCTGAACGCCGATACGCCCGGCTCGAGCGTCGCGCTCGGGCGGGGCGACTCCGGCATTCGCTCGTAGCATTACGATGAAGACGGTAGTGTGCAGCGCGGTTGCGCTAACGGTTCTCTTCACGGGATCGACGGTCGCGTGGGCGTCCGCCGACTCTGATGACGGGGCGGTACTCGTGCCGCACGTGACCTCAGGACAGGTTCTCCAATACGACGAGACGGACCGACTGAGCGGTGCGATCAAACACTCGCATCACCAAGTCGTGACGTTTCGCGTCATCGACGTTTCGCCCGGTGCCCTGACGTTCGAGCGGACGGCATCCGGAAAGGCCGCCAGCACCGTGACGGTCGACTTCGCCCGCGTCGCCGAGGATCAGAATGCGGCGAACTTCTTTTTCCCGCGCGGATTTCTCGACGGCGCGCCGACGGCATTGACGGTGGGTTCGTCGTGGCAAGCGCGGCTGCGTGAGGAATCGTCCCTCGGCTCGCCGGGCACCGCCCGCTTCGAGGTGGTATCCGTCGATCGAGCGGCCGGCCGCGTGACGATTCGCGGCGCGCTCAAGGGCCAAGGAGACTCGACCGACACGACGCCTGGAGACACGTCGCCGACGAAGTTCCATACGGCGACCGATCGAACCGTGACCGTCGTGCTGACGAACGGGGTGATCGACACCTACACGGTCGTCGGCGACGACAAGCAGTCCGCCAACGGCTCCGATCCGATCTCCGTCCATGTGGAGATGGCATACCGCCGTGTAAAATGAGTCACCCGATCGCGGTCCGTTCGCTGCTGGTCGCCTGGTTCGTCTTCGCCGCTACCGCGGCGGCGAAGGCCGACGGAACGGCGCAGCTCGTCGTCACGGTGACGGCGAACGGCCGCGCCGTGTCGCAAGGCGTCTGCCGGCTCACGAACCCGGTCGTGCGACGCCAGGTCCGGACCGACGGCGACGGCCGCAGCATCTTCGACGGGCTCGATCCCGGTGCGTATCACGTCGAGTGCAACGGCCCGGACGCGTTGCGGGGCGCGACCGAGGTTCGCATCGGCGAAGAGGCGACGAAGGTCTCTCTCGCGATCGTGCTGCAAGCGGTGCGGATCGGCGAAACTCGTTCGGCGCCGCCGCGCGTTTCAGCCGGCGCGCCGGTCGTCGTGTCGCGCAACGCCCCGCTCGGGCGCCTGTCGGGTTCACTCTACGACGCGCTCGACCGGCTCGGGGGCGCGCAGGTCGTGGTCGGTGCGAACGGTGAGCTGACCGGGATCTCGCTCGAAGGCAAGGATCCGCGGCTGACGCAGTACGCCTTCGACGGTGCGCGCTTGAGCGATCCGGCTGCGATTCGCGCCATCCCGGACGACGTGCTACAGTCGATCGCGGTCGATGACGGTCGCGGCCAAGTCGATCTCTACACGCTCGCGCCGACGGCATATCCGGAGTACTGGGCGCGCCAGCGGATCGGGGGCTTCGGCAACGGGGCGCTCCAATTCGGTGCGCGCGGCGCGATCGGATCGGCGGGATTCGTCGTGCAGGCGTCCCAGTCCGACGCGCGCAGCCCGCTCGACGGTTCGCGATACACCGACTTGAGCGGACTCGACTACGTCCATGAAGGCTGGGCGCGCGGCGCCAACCTGTTGGCGAAGGTGGCGGTGCCGGTCGGGCCGTCGTTCACCGTTACCGTGGAGTCGCTGCGCGGCGATCGCGCGAGTCGTCCGATCGACGCAACCATACTGGCTGATGTCCCGAGCGGGACCGGCCCGGGCGCATGGACGGCCGGACGTTCCGCCGTCGACCGGATCGAGATCGAAGGTGACGCCGACCGCTGGCACCTGCGCGGCGACGCCGGCTTCTACGGCACGCATGACCTCACCGACGATGCGACGCGCGTCCTCGCGCTGCAGAACATTCCACTCACCGTCGCCGCCGAATTCGGGCTCGCGACGGCCGACGTCTCGGCGGTCGACTCGATCGGCGACGGCAAGACGCTCAACGCCGGTCTGAGCGGGTCGCGGAGCCGCACGACGGTGAACACGCTGGTCGGTGGCGCCGAAAGCGCGTTCACCGACGACGGGATCGTCGTTAGCTCCGACGTTCGTGCGCGCGCGTCGTACGTCCTCAAGCGCGGGCCGTTCGACACGACGACGCTCACGCTGCAGGAAGAGTCGCGCGGCGCCGGCGCCGCCGGCGCGTACGTCGATGCGAGTGGCACCTACGGTTCGGCGGCAAAGCGCGTGTTCGCGCGCGTCGGGGCCGGCACGCGGCCCGTCGCGCCCGGTGCACCGGCCTCGTTCAGCGATCCCGCCGCGGCACAGTACGACTGCGCCGGCGATCGCATCATCGTCAGCGGCCCCAACGAGCGCGCGGCGCCGGTGGCGGAGACGCACGTCAGCCTCGGCGCGTCCGCCGATTCGCGCAACGGGTCGTTCTCGGCGCAGGTCTATCGGACGACCGACCAGGGCTTGGCGCTGTCCAACGCGCTGGGCCTGTTCGGAGCGTACGGCGGCACGTTGCCGCCGCAGTACGAAGCTTTGCTGGTCGGAGGCTACCAGCAGTTTGGCGGATGCATTGCCGGGCCCGCGCCGCAGATCTTCGTGCAGCACGATGTCGGCGGGCTGAGCGTCGAGTACCGCGGCGCCGACGTTCTCGGCGCGTGGAGGCCCAATGCGCGGCTGACGCTGCAAGGCGGACTCCACGTGCACCAGGCGCTGCTCCGGCGCGAGCCGCTCGAGCTGACGGGCTCGGATACGCCGTACGTGCTGGGCCGGCAGCTGCCGGGCGTGCCGCCGCTCGACACGACGTTGACGGTCGACTGGGGCTTCGGCGATCGCAAGACCGAGCTGATCGGCAACGCCGCGTACACACCGCTCGACAACGTCAACCATCTGCCCGCCTACTGCATCGTGACGCTCGGCGGCACGCGCCGGCTCTCGGCCACGACGAGCGTCACCGTCGTCGCCGCCAACGTCACCCGTCAGGATGTCGGACTGTTCAGTTCGACCGCGCGCGCGGTCGCGCTTCCGACAGCGAGCGGCCTGCCGCTGCTGTTGCCGGCAACACCGCTGATGCAGCCGCAGATCTTCGTGATCGTCGAAAGCCGCGTCAGCCGCCAACCCTAGTCTGCCCGAACGGCGGCCGTTCACGTCAGCCGGTGTGGAGCGCGATCTGCGTCACCCGGAACACGACCAGGCCGACCGCCAGCACCAGGTAGAGGCGCAGGCCGATGAGCCAGGCCCGGTTGAGGTTGCCGAGCCGCATCGACGGAAGTTGCGACAGGGGCGGCATGCTCCAGGTCGCGCGGCGCCGGCGGTCGAGAAAGCGCTGCGCACGGCGGCGCGGGCCGACGAACGACATCGTGACGGCGGTGACGAACGCGATCGTTCCGCCGATCGCGAGGATCGCGACGATGTGCGCGCTTCCCATCTGCGGGAACAGGACCGATGCGGTCAGGATCAGCGACAGCATCACCAGCATCGTCACGACGACGCTCGTGAACACGTTGGCGGCGTGCGTGTTCGTCCACGGCCCGAGTACCGCGCGGTCGTTCGAGAGCAGCAGCAAGAAGATCGTCGCGCTCGGCAGCAGCACTCCGGCGAGCGCCTGTACGGCGTTCGTCAGCAGTCCCAGCGGAACGCCGGGGATCACGACCAGCGCGGCGGCGATCACGATCAGGCCGACGTAGATCGCGTAGAATCCCGGTGCGTCTGAGACCTTGCGGTGCAGCGAGTGCTTGAACGTCAGCACGTCCCCGATTGCGTATGCGGTCGATAGCGAGACCGCGGCCGCGCCGATCACGCTCGCGTCGATCAGGGCCAGCGCAAACAGGACGCCCGGCAATCGTCCGGCGTAGTGTCCGATCCCGGCCGCCACCGCGCCGGCATCGGCGAAGTTGCCGAACTCGGGCCGGCCGTGGAACGTCGCCGCGGCCAGCGCCATGATCGCGATCGCGCCGATCGTCACGAACACGATCCCGAGCGCGAGGTCGGCGCGCTCGTAGTTCAGGTAGCGCGGCGTGATCCGCTTGTCGATCACGTAGCTCTGCTGGAAGAACAGCTGCCACGGCGCGACGGTCGTCCCGACGATGCCGATGACGAGCAGCATTACCGTCGCGACCGGCGCGCCGGGCGGGACGCCCGGCACGACGAGGTCGTGCAGCATCTGCCCGACCGGCGGGTGCACGAGCACGAACACCGGCACCAGCAGCAGGCTGATCGCGCACAGTGCGATCGAGAACCGTTCGAAGCGGCGGAAGCTGCCGGTGCCGGCGATCCCGATCACCACCACCGCGCCGGCCGCGATCGCAGCCAGCCGCGGAACGCCGAGATAGTCGGCGGCCAGCGCGATGCCGATGAACTCGGTGACGATCGTGAGCGCGTTGAGCACGAACAGGTCGACGACGCTGAACGCGCCCCAGAACTTGCCGAACCGCTCGAGGATCAGCCGGGCGTGGCCGACCCCGCTGACGACGCCCAGGCGCAGTACCATCTCTTGGTTGACGTACAGCACCGGGACCAGCAGCAACAGCGTCCACAGCAGCGTCGTGCCGTAGTTCTGGCCGGCCTGCGCGTACGTGCCGAACGCCCCTGCATCGTTGTCGCCGACCATGACGATGAGGCCGGGCCCCAGGATCGCGAGGAACGTGCGAAGGTGACGCGTCCAGCCTCGGCGCGGGGCGACGTCGTGGCGCGCGATCGTTCCGAGCGCGCCTTGAATATCCCCGACGTGCGCTTCGTCGAGGACGGCTTCTCTGCGAACCATGACACCCTGCAATCAGCGCGCGTGCAGGATCCAGAAGGTGGGCTCTTCGGGAGCGTCACGGCGCGGCGGCCGCGAGGTGAAGAGCGCGATCAGCTTCGCCGCGAGCACCCGCGGCGCAAGGAAAAAGACGTGCATGGGACTACCCTCAGGGAAGGCGCCGGCGATGTGCGGCGCGCGTGCGTATGGGCCCGTCTGCGGGCCAAGGTTGAGGCGAACTACTGCTGCCGTCCATCGCGGATCATCACCACCTTTCACTGCGGCCGGGTGGCCGGGACGTTTTGCCGAAACGAAAAAACCGTCGGAGCTCCTCGCAGCGACGGTCGGGGGGGTCGAGCGGCGCGACGGCCGATCGAGTCTCCTCTACGTCGGAGCTTTGGCACCGTACGCCGTAGAGCGGGGAGCGTTCTCTCCGCTCAGCCGCGTTAGATCCCGCCTTGGTTCGGCGGGGCCTGGTCACGCGTTGGGGTCTCTCGACCTTTCCGCGCAGCGGCCTGTTCTCGTACGGACGCCTCGCCTAACGAGGATGTCCGTGAAGATCATACCCCCGGCTGTCAACCCCGTGCCGCCGGAGCCTCGAAATCATTCCCAGGAACGGTGCAGGATCGCTTCGAGGTGCGCGTGCAGCGCTCCGAACGTCGCGATCGCGCCGTCGCGCATTGCGGCGCGTTCGGCGTCCGACGGTGCGAAACGATTGATCTGCCGGCAGGTGTTCGTCCAGCGCGCCTTCGTGCGCGATCCGTGTACGCCGTAGTAGCTGCTGGACAGGCCGAGGTGGCGTTGCAGCGACGCGCCGATGACGGTGCCGCCGAGCGTCGAGCCCTCGAGCACGTAGAGCGCGCCGACCGCGTGCGCCGCCGACGTGAGCCCAAACGCCGGCTCCGGGCACGACGGGCTACCGAGCCGGCGGCTCTCGGCGCGCAACGGCTCAGCCCGGTAGCAGCCGGCGGTCGTGACGCCGCGCCTGCGCAGCGTTTCGTCGTGACGGCGCAGCTCGCGTTCGACGGCGAGGTGGAAGCTGAGCATTCCGCCGACCAGCAGCGCGTAGCGCTCGCGATCGCGGGTCGCGGGCAAGATCAGGTCGGCCCGCTCGAGCGCTTCGTGCGCGACGCGAGTCGTCATTCGCAGCTCGTCGACGGCGTCGACCTCGCCGGCCGCGCCGAGCGCTGCGCTCGTCACTGCCGGCCGCGTTTGGCGGCGTCGACTCGCATCGCGAGCACCGTCCGGTCGTCGGGCGACGACGGCGCGATCCCCAATGCGTGCGCCAGCGCCTCGTCGAGCGAGTCCGGCACGTCGCGAAAGACGCGCGCCAGCGCCTCGATCCCGTCGACGTAGGAACGCGTGCGGTCCTCGACGACGCCGTCGGTGAACAGCAGCAGGGTGTCGCCGGGTTCGAGCCGCTCGCCGATCTCGGGCCGGACCCCGGCGTCGAGACCGAGCGGCGGCGAGGTGGAGACGATCGACGCGATCTCGCCCGAAGCGCGCACCAGCATCGGCGGCGGATGGCCGGCATTGGCGACAACGAGCCGGCGCGAGTCCAGGTCGAGCATCGCCAGTGCGGCGGTCGCGAAAGTCGTGCGCTCGCGGTCGCGCGACAGCAGGCCGTCGATGCGCGCCAGGCACGTGCCGGGCTCGCAGCCCTCGGCGACGTGCGCGCGCAAGCCGTTGCGCACCTCCGCCATCACGGCAGCCGCCTCCACGTCGTGCCCCATCACGTCGCCGATCACGCACGCGACCTGTGTCGGGGAAACGACGATGACGTCGTACCAGTCACCGCCGATGTCCATGTCGGCCGTGCCTGGCTGATACGCGGCCGCAAAGGTCAGGCCCGATACGCTCGGCAGCCGGCGCGGGCGGAACGCGCTCTGCAGCGTGAGCGAAACCCGCTGCTCGCGCTCGAACGCGGTCGCGGTCTCGAGGAACGCGGCGGCCCGCGCGGCGAGATCTTCGAGCAGGGTGAGATCGTCGATACCGAACGGCTCGCGGCCGGCCGCGCGCGCGAAGCCGACCGCGCCCGACGTGCGGCCGGCGACGACCATCGGTGCGGCGACTGCACCTCGCGTCTCGTTGACCGACGTTCGCGTCGCGCGGATCGCGTTCAGACAGATCTCGTCGAGCGCTTCGTCGCCGACGCCGGCGCGGTAGCTCTTGGTTCTCACGCCCGGACCTTCGACCGTCCGCAGCAGGGCAGCATCGGCGAACTCACCGACCATCGTGTCGACGAACCGGGCGAACGTCTCGTCGCGGTCGAGCGAGCGCGCGAAGGCCGTGCTGGTGCGCGAGACGTAGTCGAGGCGCGCCCGTGACGCCTCGGCCTCGCGCTGTGCGCGCCGGGCCTCTTCGAGCAGCCGCGCGTTGGCGATCGCGACCGCGGCGCTCTGCGCGAACGACGCGACCGCGCCGACGTCGATCGCCTCCGCGCCCGACAGGAAGCCCAAGCTCATCACCCCGAGCGTGAGGCCGTCGAACACCAGCGGCGCGATCGCGATCGCCTGCAGCGGGCTGTCGGAGAGCGATCGCAGCGCCGTGTCGTCGCGGGCCAGCGCTCCGAACCATGCGCGTTCGTACACCAGCGGCGTGCCGGCGCGCAGCACGGCGCCGACGCCTTCGGCGACGTCGGGGTGCGGCGCTTCGAGCTTCGTGTCCGGCGAGATGCCGAGCCGCGTATCGACCACGAACGCGCGCCGTACCAGCGTGCCGCTCTCGACCATGTCGATCGCGCAGGCCGACGCGAGCTCGGTGCCGCCGAGCACGGCCACCCGCGACAGCGTGTCGTCGTAGGTGGACGTGATCGCTAGCCGGCGCGAGGCCGCGCGGACCGTCGACTCGAGCGCGATCGTCTCGTTCATCCGCCCACGCGCGACCGCAGCCAGGCCGCGGCGCGGTCGAGTGCCTCGAGCTGCGGTCCCTCGAACGGATCGGCGCGCAGGCGGACCTCTTCGCGCCACAGCGCGAACGAACCGCGCGGCGTCAGCCGCTCGCCGGCGACGTCGACCGGTTTGTTGGGATCGCCGCCCCAGTCGACCGTTTGCGGGTGCTCCGGCCGCAGCGCGAGCAGCAGGCCGTCGCCGACGGTCGCCGCGTACACGCCGCTGGCCGCGCCGGCGACGTCCTCGAACGATGCGTTGAGCTTGGCGAGCGAGTCGGTGACGAAGCGCTCCGCCCCGATGCGCCCGCGCAACCACGCCGCGAGCGCCGCGACGCGTTCGTCGGGCGGTGTCGAGCCGGCGGAGCGCACCGCGTCGCCGCGCACGAAGGCGAAGCCGTCGACCGCCAGCGCTGCGCGCAGCGGCTCGTCGCGCAAAAAGGCGTCGACCGGTGCGCGGTCGGCACGGGCGGAGATAGCGAGTAGCGCCTGCTGTGCGCGGTCGCGAACCGCGGCCGCGTGTGCGTCTTCGAGCCGCGCGATCGACGCCGACAGCGCGTGGCCGAGCGTCTCGGCGGCGTCCCGCAGCTCGAACGGGAGGTAGCGCGGCGCGTAGTGGTGGCAGGCGATCAACCCCCAGAGATCGCCATCGTACAGCAGCGAGATCGTCATCGTCGCCGCCACGCCCATGTTGCGCAGGTACTGCACGTGGATCGGCGAGACGCTGCGCAGGTTCGCGCGACCCAGATCCCACGGCGCGCCGGAGCGGGGATCGGTCGCCGGCGACAGCGGCGCGGGCGTGTAGTTCACGTCGACGATCAAGCGCAGCATCGTCGTCCGGTAAAGCGCGCGCGCTTGGCGCGGGATGTCGCTGGCCGGGTAGTGCCGGCCCAAGAACGGCTGCAGCGCAGCGTCGCGCGCCTCGGAGAGAACGTAACTGTGACCGTCGGCGTCGAAGCGGTACACCATCACGCGGTCGTAACCGGTGATCGACCGCACGGCGACCGCGGCGGCGTCGCAGAGCTCGCTCAGATCGGCGTGAAGCCCGAACCCGCGTGCCGCGTCGCGCACGAGCGGCATGGGGCTCGCCGCGCTGCGCTCGCTGCGCTCGATCTCGACGATCACCGCGTCGGCGGTGCGCGAGACCGCGCCGACGTTGCCGCTCCAGCCCAATCGGGTCGCGATCGGCGCGGTCCCGGACTCGCGGCTGCGTGCCGCGGCGCGCACCGCGTCGGCGGCCGGCGCGCCGAGCACGTCGGCGGCGAGCGCGTTGACCGCGTCGCGCAGCGGAACGCCGGTGAACTCTTCGACGTTGGCGCTGACCGAGAGGACGCGTTCGGTGCTCGGGTCGAGCAAGAGGATCGCGCCGTGGGGCTGGATCGATCCCGGCGTGTGGATCGGCTCGCGATCGCAGTTCGTGACGTCGATCGGCTCGTCGTTCGGCACAAACTGGCTTCGCATCCCGGGATTGAGTACCGGCCGGCGGAGCGGCCCTCCTGTGGCCGGCGAGCTACTGGCGAACCGCCCGGATTCCGTCCTTGGCCAGATCCGCTTGCACGCTGTCCGGTCCGCTGAGGTGCCCGCCGCCGACCGCGACGAAGGTCACGCCGCTGCCCTTGAGCATCTCCTCGATCTTGCTCGCGAACGCGCGATTGCGCTGCACGACCAGCACGTCGTAGAGCGCCGGGTAACGGTTCAAGTCGCCGTTCATCAGCGCGGCCATCGCGACGACGTCGCCGGAGCTCCACGCGTCGACGAGCTTGCCGAGCTGCGCCGTCGCGCCGCCGGCGTCGTCGAGCGTCACGCGCAGGAAGTCGAGCTGCTGTTGCTGCGGGAGGTCGGCGAGAAACCTCATCTGCTGGTCGAGCGTCTCGAATCCGAGCACGGGCTTGTGCGCAGCGTCGGCCATGCTCTTGAGCACCAGGTCGACGCCGCTCTTCGGGTCGTAACCGGCCTTCATCACCGGCAGCGTCGAGAACGTGATCGCGGCCAACCACGGCCGCAGCATCTCGATTCCCGCGTCGGGCAGCCCGTAGGTCGTCTCGAACGCGGTCAGCTTGGCCTTGCCGGCCGCGTCGAGCTGACTCGACAGCGGGTGGGTGGGATCGACGCCGTACTGCATCACCAGCGCCTGCGCCGACGCCGCGTCGTCGGCGTTGGGGACCTCTTCCCACAACGTGCCCGACGCGTCGAACGCCGCTTGAATCTTGGGCGACTGCCACTGCGTCGTGCTCTTGAGCGCGTGAATCGTGCCGAACAGGTAGACCGTGGCGTGCGGACCCTGAATTTTCCAGAGGGCAGGCTCGGCCGACGCCGGCAGCCACAGCGCGAGCGCGAGCAGCCCACCGCCGAGCGCCGCGAGAGTTTTCCGCATGGTCAGGTTGTCGGCCGTTCGGCGCGCAGGATCGAGACCTTGTCGATCACCAGCTCGCATCAACCGGCTCGCGGCATCGGCTCGATGCAGAAGAGCTCGGCGAAGCGCGGCAGCAACGTGGCGTCGCCGGTGAACCGGACGATGCCTTTCTCGACCGCCTCGGACGGGCTCAACTCACCGGCCATCAGCGCGCGCAGCTCCGGCGTCGCGTCGATCACCAGATCGGCGCCGGCTGGGACGCCCTCGGCGACTCGGATGCGGTTCTTGTCGACGGTCGCGTGCAGCGCGATCTCGCCGACGCGCAACCCGAAGGTCGCGCGCAACCCGCGCGACGCGCCGGGGTGGAACGTGGTGCGCAGCGCGGTGATGAGCGAATCGAGCGTCACCGCCTCGCCGGCGCGCGGGAAGCCCAGGTTCTTCGCTCCCCAGCGGCCGAGCGCGAGCACGCTCGCCTCGAGATCGGCGCCGTAGGGCGTCAGCTCGTAGACGACGCCGCGCTCGGGACGCGGCAGCACGCGACGTCCGACGAGGCCGGCGGCTTCGAGTTCCTTGAGGCGGGCAGTCAGAACGTTGCTCGGGATTCCCGGCAGGCCGCGCAGCAGGTCGGTGAAGCGCTTGGGACCGACCAGCAGGTCGCGGACGACCAGGAGCGCCCAGCGTTCGCCGACCACCTCGAGGGCACGGGCGAAGCCGCAGTACTGGCCGTAGGCCCGGGTCTTCACGCTTGTAAATATAGCATGAACTCTTCTTTTTGCATAGTACTTGCTTTTTGAAAGTTCAGATGCTATTCTCCGGGCGCCCCCCTCATCATCGACTCCGGAGGAACACCGAGAACATGGCGACCACCCTCAAGCCGTACATCTTTTTCTACGGCCGCTGCCAAGAGGCGATCGACTTCTACAAGGGCGTGTTCGGCGGTGACGCCGAGATCATGCGCGTCAAGGACAGCCCGATGGCCGGTCAGTCGCCGGCTGAGGCGCAGGGCCTGGTGATGCACGCCTCGTTCACGTCGGACGCGATCGCGTTCTTCGCTGCCGACGGCCGCGACGTCAAAGCGATCGATCCTGATGCAGGCAACATCTCGCTGGCGCTGTCGTTCGAGGATGCGGCGGCCGCCGACCGCGTCTTCGGCGCGCTGTCGCAAGGCGGCCGCGTGGCGATGCCGCTCGACGCGGCCTTCTGGGGCGGACGGTTCGGGATGATCGTCGACACGTTCGGCAACGAGTGGATGGTGACCGCGCCGTGAGCGACAAGATCACCCCGTTCCTGTGGTTCGACGGGCGCGCCGAAGAGGCCGCGAAGTTCTACTGCTCGATCTTTCCCAACTCGAAGATCACCGGCGGCGTCGACAACACCGACTCCGCGCCGGGCGAGACCGGCGAGGTGCTCACCGTGCAGTTCGAGCTCGACGGCTTGCCGTTCATCGCGCTCAACGGCGGACCCGACTACAAGTTCACGGCGGCGATCTCGTTCTCGATCGACTGCAAGGATCAGGCCGAGGTCGACTACTACTGGGAGCGCCTGTCCGCGGGCGGTCGCGAGGTGGCCTGCGGTTGGGTCGAAGACAAGTTCGGGCTGTCGTGGCAAGTCGTGCCGTCGATCATGCCGCAGCTGCTCGGTGACGAGAACCGCAAGAAAGCCGACGCCGTCATGCAGGCGATGATGAGCATGGTCAAGCTCGACATCGCGGCGCTGCAAGCGGCCTACGACGCGGCCTGATCGCGATGACCTCGCAAACAGAGCCGAAGACGTATCCGGCCGGCGTGCCGTGCTGGGTCGAGGTGTTGCAGCCCGACCCGCGCGCCGGCGCCGCGTTCTATCGCGAGCTGTTCGGCTGGAACGCCGGCGAGCCGGGACCGATGCCGGACGGCGGCGAGTACTTCGTCGCGCAACTCGGCGGCGACGACGTGGCCGGGATCTGCACGCTGCCGGCCAGCGGCGCGCATCCGGCCTGGACGACGTACGTGGCGGTCGACGACGTCGACGCGGCGGCGCAACGCGCGCGCGACGCGGGCGGCAGCGTCGTGGTTGCGCCGTTCGACGCTCCGCCGGACGGGCGGCTCGCGATCCTCCAGGACACGGCCGGCGCGACGTTCGGCGTGTGGCAACCGCAGGCGCGCGCCGGCGCGCAGCGGATCAACGAGTCGAGCGCGTGGGCGATGAGCGCGCTGCGCACGCAGGACCTCGACGCGGCGAACGCGTTCTACGGGCAGGTGTTCGGGTGGCGGGCGGAGCCGTTCGACACCGGAACCGGCCGCGCCGTGCTCTACCGGCTTCCCGGGTACGTCGGCGGGTTGCCGCAACAGCCCGTCCCGCGCGACGTGGTCGCCGCGGCGCTCGACGTGCCGGACGCGTCGCCCGCGCACTGGAGCGTCGACTTCTGGATCGACGACGTCGACACCGCGGTCGAGCGCGTGAAGCGCAGCGGCGGCAGCGTCGCGGTCGCGCCCTTCGACGCGCCGCCGTTCCGCCGCGCCGTCGTCACCGATCCGGCCGGCGCGACGTTCACGCTGAGCAGTCATTAACCAAGCTGTTACCGGCTGGCGGTAGCCTGAAGGCGCTCACCTGGGGTGTGGGCGCGCTGAAAGGCTCGTGCGATGACGAGAAGAGCTCTGCTTGCTCTCGTGCTGATGGTCTGCGCAGCGGTGTCACTGCGCGCATCGCCCGTCTTCGCGAACGACCTTGCGCCGGCCGCCGGCGCCGCAACCGCGGCGCCGGCACCCACCGCCACGCCAACGCCGCGGCCGGCATGTACCCCGGCGCCGGCGCGCGGCGGCGTCACGTTCGACGTCACGGTGTGCCTGAAGTACCGGACGGCGCCGGACCTCAGTTCTGCCGACAAGGGCGCCTTCAGGCCGAATCCGAGCGGCTTTCCGATTCCGATCAGCGGCCTGCCGGACGTGGCCTTCGATGCAAATCCGAAGAAGAACAGTGACGCCGGCGGTTTGGTCTTCGCGATTCGCATCCCCAAGCCGAGCTCAGACGACAAGAGCTATCGGCTCGTCAACGGAATTCCGTTCGTCAACTCGAGCACGAGCTTCGAATCCCGCGTCGCGCTCATCATCGAGCGTGAATCGGCGACGAAGACGACTGTACCGGCGCCGGCGTCGCCAGGCCCGACTCCGGTCCGGCTGGTCGTGGAGATCAACGACTACGGTGCGTGCGTGCAGACGGCGCGGCGGTTGACCGACGACCTCTTCGCCGCCTGTAAGGTCGAAAAGTTCGACCCGACCGCCGAAGACGACACGAAGGACAGCGGCACCGGCGGGGGCAGCGGGAAAAAACCGCAGGCCGACGCGTCAGCCGCACCCGAGCTGTCCACCGCGCCCGAAGCGTCCGCTGCGCCCGAGAACACATGGACGGCGTGGCTCACGATTCCGTGGAGCACGCTCAACGAACTGTTCCTGCGACCCCCACCGGCTCCGGCTCCCGGCGGGCGCACGGCCACGTTCAAGGTGTGTTACGCGGCGTTGCACGTCGCGCCCAAGGTGCCTGGCATCAGCGATCCCGACAAAGCGCTGAATACCTACTATGGTGAAGCGAGCGACCCCATCAAGCCGTGCGCGACCGTCAACGTCGCTTTCCGCGCCGACACGAAGGGAACGTACGACGCAAAACTGGGTTCCAAGTCCGGTAGCGCCACGAGCGATTCCTCGTCGGGCTCGACGCTGCCGTCCTCGCTTCGCCGCGCGCTTGCGGCGCAGCCGGCGACGGCGGCGACGCCGAAAGCGTCTCCACAAGCAGCGCCGCAGTACACAGGTACGTTTGCGCAGCCGGTGACGCCCTTCTTGCAGGTCAGCGGCGAAGGGAACTACCAGAACGCCCAGCTACCGTCGTTTTCGAAACAGACGCACGCTACGCTCGGCGACGTGATCGCACAGCAGGCCGCGCAGCAGTTCGGGAAGGCACTGGCGGGTGGGCTCGGAACGGCGACCAGCACCTCGGCGTTCAACAGCGTCGACGTCGACGTTCTGCAGCGGCTGATGCCGTCGGCATTCCGCGGCTATAGCGATCCAACGAGCACGCTCACCAATCCGCCGCAAGCGTTCGACGGCACCGACGTGCTCGATCTCCTGCCGTTCAACGTCTCGACGGTCGCGACGGTCACGACCGGCGCAAAGGTCGTGTCGGTGGCTCCGCTGTTCGGTGCGCTCGGTCCCTATCAAGGTGTGGCCGGTCTGAGCTGGTTCCACGACAGCACGCATGGTGAAAGCGGCTCGATCTTTCACCTCGACCAAGAAGTGAATTCGAACCTCTCGTTCGGCATCTCGCAGGTCGTCGGGAACACGGTCACGCCGCCGACGAACGCGTACGTCGACTACCCGAATCCGCGTGACGTAGCGTATCCGCTCCAGGCGCCGGCGGACCCGGTGCTCCACAGCACCAACACGGTCGCGGGCGCCTTGCTGAAGTTCGGCAACGGCTTTTCCGAAGAAGCGCAGCCGTTCGAAGCCTTCTTCCGCTACGGTACGAACGGATATGGGCGCGATGAGATGGCGGCCCTGTCGGGTTCGAACGTGGGGTCCGGCTGGGTGACGCGTGAGAACGGCACGACGTTCTCGTTATCGGGCCTGGCCGGCTACCGGTCGATCAGCTACGACTACGATCCGCTCTTGACCGCCTACGACCCGCTGGCCGGCAACCAGATCTACTTCGGACGCGGCACCATTGCGTGGTCGGTGCCGAACAACCAGGCCGTTGCGACCACGAACAGCCCGGCCATCGACATCGAAGACCGCAGCGGAACGCTGCCGTACACGGTGACCGTGGCGGGTGTGTACGCGAATGCCGGTGGAATACGAAACTACGGCAGCTTCGGTATCTCGCCGTCCATCCCGCTCAACGCCAAGCCCCCGCCGAACGCGTTCGTGACGTACGCGCTCACCGGCACGTTCGAACGATCCTACATCTCGGCGACAGTCTTGTCGCGGGAGAGTGGTAGCTTCGTCTACGTCGACCCGCTCCATCGGCTCAACCTGCTCGACAACGACGCGTCAACGCTGAGCTTGCAGGCGCAGAGCACGGACGCGCTCTTGAAACGGACGAAATGGTCGTTCTCGCTGACGGCCGGAGCGGCGTTCACGCACTCGCCGAACTGCAAGAATCCGTCCGTCGTGCTCATCGCGCCCTGTACGTCTCCGTTCGCTCACAAGGTGACCTGGACGTTCAACGCCGGGACCGACCGCCTCGTGGCCTACACCAACGCGCAACCGGGTTCGACGCGCGCCGATCCGACCTCCGTTTCGTCGTCGATCCCGTCCAACTCGATCGTGGCGACCGCGCTCGTGGCCTACCACATTTGCACCGCCAACTCGCCGCATCCGGATACCGCCTGGGGTGCGGAGCCGTCGCTGACGTACAAGAACAACATCGCGCAGGACGGCAGCTCGTTCCAACCGGGTACTCTGCTGGAAGCGGGGATCGACTTCGGACCGCAGGAGGGTTTCAACTTCGGCGTGCTCGGCAAGTACGTCGTTAGCCTCAACTACCAGAACGCGGTCACCACCAACGGAACGCCGGTGCAGCTGACGAACCACGGCTTCGGGTTCAACTTCATCACGGCGTCGCAGGCGATCTGGCAGCTGCACAAGGCGAAGAACGATCCGTGCCTGTCGAAGAAGTGAGCGTTACTTCTTGCGGGCGGGCGCCGCCGGTTCGCTCTTCCGGGCGCGTTTCTGGTCTTCGCCGACGCGGCCGGACGCAATGTAGGTGACGACATCCCAGGCGTTGCGGATCCCGAGCAGGATCAGCAGCAGCACGGCGGCGCCGATGACGAACAGCGCGTTGGCGGTGAACGCCGGGAGCAGCAGCGCGCCGACCAGGATCGTGACGTGTCCGATCAGCGGGAGGATGCTGAAGAAGACCCAGTCGTCGACATCGGGTTCGTAGACGGTCTGGCGGCTCTGGCGGTAGATGATGTAGGCGACGTAGGCGCTGCCGAACAGGCCGCCGGCGCCGACCGCGATCGCCGGTCCGAGCGGCGCGCTCCACGGCGCGCAGAGCACGGCGGCGACGAACAGCGCGGCACAGAAGTGCACGATCGTCGGCGTGGTGTAGGTTGCGATCCCTTCGCTCGTCGAGCGGGTTCGGTCGCCGACGACCAGCGTGATCACGATGAACAACAGGCCCGTCAGCGCTGCCGCCGACGAACCGATGATGACGTAGAAGTTCGACCAGGCGGCGAAGTCGTGCATGCCGTTCCGGAGCTTCCCGCCGGCGGCGGGAAGCTCCGGTCGCGCGCTACTGCGGCGTTTCGGTCGGTTTGGGCGTCGGCCGCGGGCGCGGCGGCGGCGTGCGCGTCAGCGGCGGCCGGGTCGCGGGCGGCGCGGTGCGCACCGGCGGCTCAGGCCGCGGCGGCTCGGTTCGCACCGGCGGGACCGGCGTGGCCTCGCGCACCGGCACCTCACGCACCGGAGGCTCGGTGCGTGTGACCGGCGGCGGCGTCCGGACCACCGGCGCGGGCGTGCGCGCCAAGGGAGGCCGCGTGCGGATCACCGGCGGTAGCGTGTGGATCACGGGCGGCTCCGTCCGCACGACCGGGGGTGCGGTCCGCACGGGCGCGGGGGCCCCGGTCTCGCGACGGATCATCGGGCGAGGTGTCGCGGGCGTTCCATGTGGCGCGGTGCGCTCCGGCGGTGCCGTGCGAACCGGCGCTGCGACGGCCGGCGGCGCGGGATGCGCGAAGGTCGGGTGGACGATCAGCTTCTGCGCGGCATTCTTGTCTTGCGTCGTGACCGGAGTGAACCCGGTCGGTTTGCGCGCCGGCGTGAACGGCTTCGCCGCGCTGACGACGGGCGGCTTTCCGCCGTTGGCAGTCGCCAGCAGGTGACGATCCTGCGACGCGACCGCGATGTGCTGCTGCTGCACGGAAGTCAGCCCGACGTGGTGCGCGCGCCCGGCGGCGATCTCAGCTGCCGTCAGCGTCGAACGCATCCCGCCGGGACCACCACTGTAGCTCGAGCGCGACGACGGCGCGTTCACGACGACGGTCTTGTCGACGTAGACGTTGACGATGGTCGCGACGACGCGAACGACGGCGGTGTTGTACCGGTAGACGTTCCCCGACCAGCGGCCGCCGACGAAACCGTTGCCGTAGTAACCGCCGCCGTAGTAGACGCCGCCGTAGAAGCCGACCGTCGGCGCCCAATAGCCGGCGTGCCAGCCGTAGTAGCCGTCCTGGTAGCCCCAGTAGCCCGGCGTCCACAGCAGGCCGGGTTCCGGCGCCGGCACCCATGTGCCGGGCACCCAGTAGTAGCCGTACGGGCTCCACGCCCAGTAGCCCGGCATCCAGACGTAATTCGGATCGGGCGCCGGCGGCGGCTCGTAGGCCGGGATCGGCGGCGGCGCCTGGTCGACCCAATCGCTCGCGTCCGCGTACGACGGAGCGCCTTGATCGTAGTCCGGCGGCGGCTGTTCGCCCTGCGGCTGCACGCCCGACATCGAGATCTGGACGACGCGATCCGCTTCGTCCCACTCGACGCCGGCGCCGAGCGCTTGCGACACGAAGCGCAGCGGGACGTACGTGCTCGCGCCGATGATGAAGGGCGCGACGTCGAGCGTCTGTGCCTGACCGTTGATCGACGCTTGGGTCGATCCGATGTGCAGCGAGATGTCGCTGCCGTTGCCGGTCGCGTTGATCTCGCCGCTCGAGTAGACGACCGTTGCACCGAGCTGCTCGAACACGCCGCGCAGCGGCACGAAAACGCGCCCCGCGCGCAGGATCGGCGGCGGGTTGATCCCGACCGTCTGGCCGTTGATCTGGACGCCGACGTCTTGGGCCTGCGCCGCGCTCGCGCCCAGGAACGTGAACCCCACCGCGGCGGCTGCTGCCGACCAGAAACGTAGCGATCGACCGAGATCCATACGACATCGTCCTCCACCGTGGACGTTCACAGCCGCCCCGGCTCGCCCCCTCTTACCGCAATCGGGGCTCGCCGACACGTTCATCGAACTGTCATGTCAGGGGTGGGCGGCGAGCAGGTCGAGGACCTCTTTCGCACGCGCTCGCAGCAAGGCGCGCTCCTGCGCGTTCCTGCTCAGCTCGGCGGCGCGTTCGAACTCGATGCGGGCGTCGTTGTAACGGCCCATCTTCATCAAGAGGTCGCCACGGATGCTCGGCAGATAGTGGTACGCGCGCAGCGCGGGCTCGTCGGACAGCGCGTCGACCAGCTCGAGCCCGGCGTGCGGACCGTAGGCCATGCCGACCGCGACCGCGCGGTTGAGCTCGACGACCGGCGTCGGCACGACCGCCGCGAGCGCGTCGTACAGCGCGACGATCCGCTCCCAGTCGGTCTCGTCGTTGGTGCGCGCCCGGGCGTGACAGGCGGCGATCGCGGCCTGCAGCGCGTAGGGTCCGAGCGGCGCCCGCAGCGCTTCGGCGCGCGCCAGCGAACGCAGTCCGCGCCCGATAAGGATCCGGTCCCAGCGCGCACGATCTTGGTCGAGCAGCAGCACCGGTTCGCCCGACGGGCCGCGCCGCGCGCGCAGGCGCGACGCCTGCAGCTCCATGAGCGCGACCAGTCCGTGGACCTCCGCGTCGCCGGCCGTCAGCTCGGCCAGCACGCGTCCGAGCCGCAGTGCGTCCTCGCACAGTCCCGGCCGCGTCCAGTCGTCGCCGGCCGTCGCCGCGTAGCCCTCGTTGAAGACGAGATAGATCACCTCGAGCACGGAGGCGAGCCGGGTCGCGCGCTCGGCCGGCGGCGGCAGCTCGAAGGGCACCTGCGCCTCCGCCAGCGTGCGCTTCGCCCGCACGATCCGCTGCGCGACCGTCGCTTCGGGCGCCAGAAACGCGCGCGCGATCTCGTCGGTCGTCAGCCCGCCGAGCAGTCGCAGCGTGAGCGCGACCCGCGCGTCGGTCGAGAGCACCGGATGACAGGCGATGAAGATCAAGCGCAACAGGTCGTCGTCGATCCCGTCGGGCTCGGCGGTGCTCGGGTCTCCGTCGCCGCCGGCGCTCGCGTCCTCGAGGTTGCGCGCGATCTCGGCGTGCTTGTCGTGTAGGCGGTCGTTGCGCCGGATGAGATCGATCGCGCGCATCCGCGCGACCGCAGCAAGCCACGCACCGGGCCGCTCCGGAATCCCGGTCTGCGGCCAGCGTTCGAGCGCCGTCACCAGCGCGTCGTGCGCGACGTCCTCGGCGACGCCGACGTCGCGCACGATGCGCGCGACGCCGGCGATCAGCTTCGCGGACTCGATCCGCCAGATGGCGTCGATCGTGCGCCGCACCTCCGAGGACACCGATCGCTACTTCGTGTTGCGTTCGATCTCGGCCCGCAGCCGAGTGTTGGCTTCGATCACCTCCGGCGTCGCGTTGGTGAAGTCCTCGGCTTCGAAGACTTGGCGGATCTCGATCTCGGCGTCCTGGAACGGAGCGCGCTTCATCCACTCGATCGCCTCGTCTTTCGACTTGGCCTGGAGGATCCAGAAGCCCGCGACGAGCTCCTTGGACTCGGTGAACGGCCCGTCGATGACGGTGCGCTGCTTGCCGTCGAAGCGGATGCGCGCACCCTTCGACGTGGAGTGGAGGCCCTCGCCGGCGAGCATCATCCCCGCCTTGACGAGCTGCTCGTTGAACCGGCCCATCTCGGCTAGATCTTCGTTGCTGGGCGGGGCCCCGGATTCGGACTCGGGCGTCGACTTGACGATGACCATGAACCGCATGTTGGTCTCTCCTCTGGACGGCTGCGTTCTGCCTACAGGCCGAACGGGATCGGCCGAAATCGACACGCCCGAAAAAAGTTCGCGGCCGACGCCGGAGGAGTGGACCATGGAACATCTTGCCTTGCTTGATGTGCGCGGTCTCGTGCACTTCGATCCGCCGTGGAGCCGTCGGGGCACGCGTAGGAATCCCGGGCGCGGCGCGGCAACGTAGCGCGACCGCGACGATCTGTCAGATCGCGCATTCGTGCGTCGGGAGGTGTCCGTGCCGTTGCTTCGTCTTCACCTGGTCGTCGCTCTTGCATGCGCGGCGTTGCTGGCGGGCTGTGCCGACCCGGGGGCGGCCGCGAGCCGCGGGCCCTCCGTCGTTCCGATGTCGTCGGAGACGGGTCGCGCGCCGGCGGACGTCCCGGCCGCCTTCACCGTTCTCGCGCCGCCCACGATCGACGCTGCTCGCCGTCGAACGCTGTCGAGTACTCCGAGCTGCACGGGCGCAGGAAGCGGCTCGTTCGTCGGCATCGCGAATGGCTCGAACGTCGCCGCCGGTACGGACACCGTCGTCGCCGGCGGCTTCCACGATTTGGCGTGCGACGACTATTCGGCCGTGCTCGGCGGCGACTACAACTCGGTCGACAGCTCGAACAACAGCGCGGTATACGGCTTCATCGGCAGCGGCTTTTCGAATCAGATCATGGCCGGCCAATACGGTGCGATCACCGGCGGACTCGCGAACACCATCGATGCGAGCAGCGGCGAAGGAGCCACGATCGGCGGCGGCTTGTACAATCAGATCAGCGGCCAGCTCGACGCGATCGCCGGCGGGTATTACAACAGCATCAGCAGCGACGACCAGTTCGTCGGGGGAGGCGCGTACAACGCCGGCTCTGCGTTGTACACGGCTATTGCCGGCGGCGAGCACAATAGCGCGTCCGGAATCGGAGCGTACATCGGCGGCGGCGGTTACAACGCGGCGTCCGGCGAAGGGGCAATCGTCGACGGCGGCTACGAGCAAACTGCCTCGGGAGCATTCGCGACGATTCCGGGCGGCTATGCGAACACTGCCGCGGGGACCTACAGCTTTGCGGCGGGTGCGCGTGCGAGCGCCGCGCAGGCCGGCACATTCGTGTGGAGCGACGGCTCGAACGGCGCGAACGTGCTGGGCTCGACGCGTGCGTATCAGTTTCTCGCGCGGGCGTCGGGCGGCGTGACGTTCTGGACGAACTCCGGCGCCACCGTCGGCGCGACGCTGGCGCCGGGCTCGGGGACGTGGGCTTCGGCGAGCGACCGGAACTTGAAAACGGACGTCGCGCCGCTCGACGACAGCGCGGTGCTCGCGAAGGTCGCAGCGTTGCCGATCAGCCGCTGGAGCTATCGAAGCGAACGCGGCGTGCGGCACGTCGGTCCGATGGCGCAGGACTTCTACGCCGCGTTCGCGGTCGGCGAGGACGACAAGCACATTACCGCTGTGGACGAAGACGGCATCGCGCTGGCGGCCATCAAGGCGCTTCGCTCGGAGAACGTCAGGCTACGCGCGCAGCAGCAGACGTCGGCCCGGCGCGAGCACGGGCTGCAGTCCGACGTCGCGACCCTTCGAGCGGAGATGAACGCGCTTCGCAGCCAGGTCGCCGCGCTCCGCGCGGAGCCGTCGGCGAAAAAGAAGACCTGACCCGGCGCCGCGCCGGAATGAACCGCGGCGGATTTACGTTCGACCAAGCATAGGCGGCGACACGGGTGGCCGTCTCGTCGTCTCGATCGCCTCGCCGACGGAGGTTTCTTTCGCATGCGGCGTCTTCTCGCTATCGTTCTGACCGTGCTGGGGACCCTGGGCGCGGCGGCGGCCGACCAGGACGAGCACGTCAGCACGCTGGGCGACCAGCGGGCGGTCGGGATCACGATCTACAACTCCGACCTCGCGCTGGTCCGCGACCGTCGGCAGATCTCGCTCCCGAAGGGCGAGTCGCACCTCGCGCTGCGCGACGTCAGCGCGCGCATGCAGCCCGAGACGGCGCTATTGACGAGCGTGTCGTCGCCCGGGAGCATCGCCGTCCTCGAGCAGAACTTCAACTACGACCTGCTCTCGCCGCAGAAGCTGCTCGAGAAGTACGTCGGCCGGCAGGTGGACGTGATCCGCTACGATCCGCGCACCGGCGAGCGACACGCCGAGCGCGCGACGGTGCTTGCCACGAACGACGGCGTCGTGCTGCGCTATGCCGACCGGATCGAGACGTCGGTGAACGGGACGCTGTCGTTTCCGTCGCTGCCGCCCGACTTGCGCGATCGGCCGACGCTGGTCACCGACGTCGACGACTCCGCCGACGGGAGCCAGCAGGTCGAGCTCACCTACCTCACCGGCGGGTTGAGCTGGAAAGCCGACTACACCGCCCTGCTCGCGCCCAACGACGACCGGCTCGACCTGCACGGGCTGATCACGCTGCAAAACGCGAGCGGCACGTCATACCGCGACGCCGCCGTTCAGCTCGTCGCGGGGAACGTCAACGTCGTCACGCACGACGTCTTCAACGTCAACGCCAACGCGAACGCGCCGATGCCCCCGCCGCCGCCGCCGGCGCCGACGGAGCAGGCGCTGTTCGAGTACCATCTCTACACGCTGCCGCGCCACACGACGGTCGCCGACAACCAGACCAAACAGGTCGAGCTGCTGACCGCGGGTGAGATTCCGGTGGTCAAGACGCTCGAGCTGCGCGGCTCCAGCTACTATTACCACGCGGCCAACGGCGACTTGGGCACGCGCTTGAAGATCGGAACGTACGTGACGTTCCACAATGAGGGCGGCCAGCTCGGCATCCCGCTGCCGGCGGGGGTCATCCGGGTCTACAAACGCGACGACGCCGGTACGACGCAGTTCGTCGGGTCTGACTCGATCGACCATACCCCGAAGGGCGAGACGGTGCGGCTGCACCTCGGCGACTCGTTCGACGTGACGGCCAACAAGCGGCAGACCGACTTCCACATCGTCGACCCGCTGACGTTCGACAGTGCCTACGAGATCGTGCTGCGCAACGCCAAACCGATCGCGCAGACCGTGCTCGTGGTCGAACCGATCCCAGCCGACTGGAAGATGCTGTCGACCTCGCTCCCGTTCCAGAAGACGTCGTCGTCGACCGCAACCTGGGCGGTCAACGTTCCGCCGGAGGGTGTGACGACGCTGACCTACCGCGTCCGGGTGAAGTTCTGATGCGGCGCGTCGTCGCGACGGTGTTGGCCGTGCTCGGCGTCCTCGGGCCGGCGGCGGCCGCCGACCCGGACGAACACGTCAGCACGCTGGGCGACCAGCGGGCGGTCGGCATCACGATCTACAACTCCGACCTCGCGCTGGTGCGCGATCGCCGGCAGGTCTCGCTGCCGCGCGGCGAGTCGCACCTGGCGCTGCGTGACGTCAGCGCGCGCATGCAGCTCGAGACGGCGCTGCTGGCGAGCGTGGCGTCGCCGGGGAGCCTGGCGGTCCTCGAGCAGAACTTCGATTACGATCTGCTTACGCCGAGCTCGCTGCTGTCGAAGTACGTCGGCCGCCAGGTCGACGTGATCCGCTCCGATCCGCGCACCGGCGAGCGGCACACCGAGCGCGCGACCGTGCTCGCCGCCAACGACGGCATCGTGCTGCAGTACGCCGACCGGATCGAGACGTCGGTGAACGGCCGGCTGTCGTTTCCGTCGCTGCCGCCCGACCTGCGCGACCGGCCGACGCTGGTGACCGACGTCGATGATTCCGCCGGCGGCAGCCAGCAGGTCGAGCTGACGTACCTCACCGGCGGGCTGAGCTGGAAGGCCGACTACACCGCGCTCCTTTCACCGAACGACGACCGGCTCGACCTGCACGGGCTCATCACGCTGCAGAACGCGAGCGGCACATCGTACCGCAACGCCGCCGTCCAGCTCGTCGCCGGCAACGTCAACGTCGTCCGACCGGAGCTGAAAGCGATCGGCGCCGTCACGTCGCGCTCGATGTCTGCTTTGCAGCCGCGGCCGGCCGAGCAGGCGCTGTTCGAGTACCACCTGTACACGCTGCCGCGCCACACGACGGTCGCCGACAACCAGACCAAACAGGTCGAGCTGCTGACGGCCGGCGCAATCCCGGTCGTCAAGACGCTCGAGTTGAGGGGCTCGAACTACTACTACGAGTCCGCCACGGCCGACCTCGGGACGCGGCTGAAAGTCGGGACGTACGTCACGTTCCGCAACCGTGGCGGCCAGCTCGGCATACCGCTTCCGGCCGGAACCATCCGCGTGTACAAGCGCGACAACGCCGGGAACGCTCAGTTCATCGGCTCGGACTCGATCGACCACACGCCGAAGAACGAGTCGGTTCGCTTGCACCTCGGCGACTCGTTCGACGTGACCGCCAACAAGAAGCAGACCGACTTTCACATCGTGGGCGGCAGCACGTTCGAGAGCTCCTACGAGATCGTACTGCGCAACGCGAAGAAGTCCGTCGCGACGGTGCAGGTCGTGGAACCGATCCCGGGCGACTGGACGGTGCTCTCGTCGTCGCGGCCGTTCAAGAAGACGTCGTCGTCGACCGCGACTTGGGCGATCAACGTCCCGGGCGAAGGCTCGGCGAAGTTGACCTACCGCGTGCGGGTGACGTTCTAGCGTTCGGCTGAGGTTCTAGGAGACCGCGCGCAGCCGCGGCGGTGCCGGCTCGGCGGTGCGCACCAGCTCGCTCGTCATGGTGCGGCCGGACCAGCGGTGAAACGCGACCGCCGGCGATTCCAGCCGCACGCTGTACGGGCGGCCCGCGCCGGCGTCGAGCACGAGCTGGTGCGCGGTGCTGGGGATGCTGACGGCGGTCGCCGCGCCAAAGGGCGTCTCGAAGTACCGGTGGACGTGGCCGCAGACGATCCGCACCACCTGCGGGTGGACGGCGATAACGCGCGCCAGCTCGTCACGTCCGCGTAGCGCGTGGCGGTCAACCGGCGCGATCCCGGTCTCGAACGGCGGGTGGTGCATCGCGATCATCGTCGCCGTCGCGGGCGCCAAGCGAAGCGTCGTGTCGAGCCAGCGCAGACGCGCTTCGTCGAGCTCGCCGCCAGGCGCGCGCCCGTGCCGCGTCGTGTCGAGCGCGATCAGCCGAACGGGCCGCGACTCGATCGCGTAGCACAACGGGCCTTTGACGGGCAGGTACGCGTGGTCAGGAAACGCCTCGCGCAGCGCGTCGCGGTCGTCGTGGTTGCCGGGCACCAGATACACCGGGATCCGAAGCTCGGCCAGGATCTTGCGCAGGCGCCGGTACTCCTTCGCCTTCCCGCGGTCGACCAGGTCGCCGGTCGCGACGACGAACGCCGGCAACGGCGATGTCGCGTTGATCGTCGACACCGCGCGCCGCAGGTCGCGCCCCGTGTGGATCATGTGGTGGAGCAAATCCCCCTTGCGGCGGACGTGCATATCCGTGATCTGCGCGATGAGCACGGTCCCAGCGTGCCCATCCCGAGTGCCACCAGGGTGGCGCATAAGACAACCTTAAGGCGCGCCGCCGGTTCCGGAAAGAACTAGCGGTTCTGGGGCGCCTTGCATCGAGATACCTAAAATGGTATATTCGCGGAGGCGAGGGTGCAGGTACCCAAGAGAACTGTCGTGTGGGCGCCGGGCACGCGGGACGAGCTCCGGAGCTATCCCGAGCGCGTTCGACGTCTGCTCGGCCGAGCGATCGAAGTAGCACAGTGGGGTCAGATCGACACTCACGTGAAGAAGATGAAAGGAGCGCTGCGCGACGTGTTCGAGATCTCCGTCGAAGGCGACAACGTTTCGTATCGAGCGGCATACTATCCGACAGAGGAAGCGGATGGTCCGATCGCCGTGCTCGACGTCTTCAAGAAGAAGAGCACGAGTGGGACTTCAACGCCACAGCGCTTTCTCGACAGAATCGGCGTTCGGTTGCGGCATGTCAAAGAGGCCGGTCGTGAATAAGAAGTATCATCGTCTACTCGATGAAGGCTGGGAAATCGACGACAGCGCCCTTTCGGGACTCAACCTCGCAAGCGCCGAGCGGCTCAAGGCGAGAGCCTATCTTCGAGCGGCAGTTCTCGGCCAAATCGATACATTGCGGATCACGCAGCGGGAAGCGGCGCAGCGGACGGGACTCACTCAGCCGAAGGTGTCGACGCTGATGAGCGACGTCTCGATACGGGGATTCTCGAGCGACAAGCTTATCGAGATCGCGACGAGGCTCGGGCTCGACGTGCGAATTCAGGTTCGTGCTTCGCGCGACGCCGTCGGCCACGTCGTCGCAGGCGCTGCGCGAGGTCGGGGGTGAAAAGAGACCCGGCTCCTCGCAAGGCTTTGACGTCCGGCAAGCCAAGAGTGGCCTGAACTTCGAGACGACTGGCGGGAGGTCGGGATGCGGAATCGGTTGTTGACGGCGGGCGTTGTGCTGGCGCTGGCTTCGGGATGCGCGGGCGCGGGTGGAAGCTCGGCGGTCCCGGGCGGCGGTATGCCGATCCAGTCGGGCGGCCGGGCCGGCGTCACCGGCGACGCGGCGACGAACGTCGTCGCCAATCCCGGCTTCGAGACGGGATCGCTGTCTTCGTGGACCTCGTGCGGGAGCACGAGCACGACTGCGGTCTCGACGGCGCAGGCGCACAGCGGAACGTACAGTGCGCTGATCGGTTCGACCGCCAAGCCCGAGGTCAACGGTACCGCCGGACTCTGCCAAACGGTGGTCGTGCCGGCGGCGGCGACGCTGACGTTCTGGGTGTACGAGGGTACGAACGACACGATCAGCTACGTCGACCAGGAGGCCGACGTGCTGAGCACCGGTGGGACGCAGCTCGCGCAGCTGTACGCCGAGGCGAAGTCGACCGGCGGCTGGGTGCAGAAGTCGTTCAGCCTCAGCGCCTACGCCGGCCAGACGGTGCAGCTGTACTTCGGCGTCAAGGGCAACGGCTATTCGAAGGACTACGTCTACGAATATCTCGACGACGTCGCGCTGAGCGGATCGTCGACCTCGCCGCCGACCGCCACGCCGACGCCGACGGCGACGGCGACACCAACCGGAAAGCCGACGGCGACACCAACCGGAAAGCCGACGGCGACGCCGACACCGACGGCGCATCCGTCCGCCACGCCGACGCCGACCGCGTCACCGACGGGCGCGCCGTTCGCCTGCAACAACCAGCAGTTCCTGACGGACCAGAGCGAGTTCGCCGCCGGCACGATCACGGCCGATCAGCTGGTCGACATCTGCGGCAGCGTGACCCAAGTGCTTCCCTCGAAGAAGACCAGCAGCGGGACGCACGGGTACTTCTACGTGCAGATGCCGTCCGGCTACCAGATCGAGATCGTCTCGAACCTCGACGCGATGGCCGAGGCGTCCACCGACCGGCCGCCCTCGACCTGGCCCTGGGTCGCGGTCGGCGACTACGTCTACGTGCAGGGACGCTACTACTACGACAGCGCGAGCAGTCAAGGCGTCGACTGGACCGAGGACGACACCGACAGCTCGTGGTCGCACACCGGCTACGTCGCCGTCTGCAATTCGTCGGGCGGCAGCTGTTCGAAGTACTGGTAACCGCGAACGGTGCGAGTGAAGCTCAGTTCTTCACCCGCACCGTCAGCGTCAGCTGCGCGGGCGCCAAGCCGAACTCTTCGCTCGGTGCCGGTGAGTTGCCGCTGATCGGGTTGGTGATCGCCGCCGTTCCGAAGCCCAGGTAGCCGTAGTACTGCACGGCGCTGTTGAAGATGTTGGTGCCGCCGAGCGACACCAAGATGCGGCCGTCGTCGAACGAGCGCGTGACGAAGGCGTTGCTGTGCCAGTACGACGGCCGGTTGAAGCCGTTGTTGAACTCGGTGTAGAAGTTCTCGATCCGGAACTCCCACGGGCCTGGTGCGACGTCGAGTGCGACGTTGGCCTGGTGGAGCGGGATCCCGGCCAGCTGCGTACCGTTGACGACGGTCGGGTTGCTGAGCAGGATCTGGTTCGAGATCCCCGTCTTGATCGACGACTCGATGTCGTAGCCGTAGTCGAGGTAGACGGTCCGGTTGATCCGGGCGCGGCCGCTGAGCTCGATCCCGCGAGCCAGTGCGTGGGCCGCGTTGTAGGTGGTCGAAACCGACAGATAGTTCAGCACTGTCGCGTTGTTGAGCGCGAGCCCGCACTGCGAGTCGAGCCGGTTGATGTACGCTTGCAGCGCACCGGGCGCGAACGAGACGTTCCCGACGCCGTACTGCAGGATCGGCTGCGAGGCGCCGAAGAGCTGGTTGTCGACGCTGGTGACGTAGGCGTTGACCTGCACGTTGCTGTCGGCCTGGAAGCGGTGGCCGTAGCCGAGCTTGAAGTCGTTGGCGGTCTCGGACTGCAGCGCGGGGTTGCCGGCCGAGGTGACGTCGTTGTACCCGTTGCACGACACCGACGTCAGCGATGCGCCGGGGTCGGCCGCGACCGCCGCGCCCTGCAGCTTGAGCTGCGGCGAGGGCGCGCCGTCGGAGTGACCGTAGGTGACCTGCACGACGTCGGCGTGCGAGGGCCGGAACTGCAGCGTGGCCCGCGGGTCGAAGGTCGTGTGCTCGCTGACCGACGAGTGCTTCATCCAGGCGTTGAGAAAGAGCGATAGCCGGTCGGTGAACATGTAGTTGTCGCGCACGAAATAGCTCCACTCGCCGAAGTACCCCGGCTGCACGTGCGGCGAGATCCCCGAGACGTCGTCCTCGGTCCCGGTCTGGTACTGGTGCCACAGCGTGTAGCCGAAGGAGAGATCGTTGCGGGCGGTCGCGATCTCGTCGGAGAGCAAGAACCCGGTCGTGCTGTAGAAGTCGGCGAACGTCGGCGTGCCCAGGAAGTTGCCCGACGCGTCGATCCCGCCCGCCAGGCTGCTGTCCTTCCAGAAGCTGTAGACGTTGACGAAGCCGTCGGCGGTGATCGAGTTGTTGCCGGCGGTCGTGCTCAGGCGCAGGTGGTAGTCCGTCATCCGCGTCGAGCGCTGGCGGCCGGCGCCGCCGCCGTCGGGGCCGTACGTCGCTGCCGCGAACTGCTGGGCGGTGTAGCACGCGGTCGTCATCGCGACCGGGTTCGTGCTCACCGTGTAGCCCGGCTGGCCGCCGGGCGTCGTGCAGTTCGGCGCGCCTTGCTGCACCTGCGCGAGGCGCGTCGCGTACGGCAGGTAGTCGTTGTCGCCGTTGCCGGTCGAGTCCGACCACTGCACCGCGTCGTAGACCGTCCCTTGCACGCGCGTCGCCGGACTGAGCGCGTAGCCGAGCTTCACCAGCGCGACCGACTGTTGCGTGTTCTGGCTGACCGCGTGGGTGTTGATCGCGAGGTTACAGCCGCTGACCTCCGGCAGCAGGCTGCCGGCGTTGTTCGGGTCGGGCTGGCCGAGACACGCCGACGGCGGGTTCACCGCACCCGGCTGCACGTTGTTGGGCCGCGCACCCTGCGCGATCTGGCCCGGGTAGAAGTCGCCGTACTCGCCGAACCGCCCGGCCGCGACCGCGTAGCCGAACCGGTCGACCGTCCCGGCCGCGGTGATCGCGGTCGAACGGATCCCAAAGCCGCCGATCTGCTGCTGAAACGAGAACGTCGGCCGCGCCGTCGGCGAGAGCGTGACGTAGTTGACCGCGCCGCCGATCGTGTCGCTGCCGTACAGACCCTGCGCGCCGGAGCCGTAGGTGACGTCGATCTGGCTCAGGCCGTACGCGGGTCCGAGCGAGAAGTTGAAGCCGCCGCTGCCGACGCCGAGCGGTCCGACGGGGTGCCCGTCGAGCAGCGAAGCCGACTCGTCGCCGCCGAAGCCGCGGATGTTGATGCTCGCGTCGTCGCCGACCGACGAGCTGGTCGAGAAGTTGACGCCGGGCAGCGTCGCGAGGTCGTCGCCGATCCGGATCTGACCGGTGCGGGTGAGTGTCTCCGGACTGATCTGCTGCGAGATCGTCGTCGCCGCGGCCAGCGGGTTCGAACTGACCGACGTTCGTCCGATCACGGTGAGGTTGTTGCGCGTGCTGACCGCCGAGAGCAGCAGCGCGGCGTTGACGGCCGCCGTCGCGCCGGCGACGAGCTCGAGATCGTTCGTCAGCGAGGTGTCGTAGCCCGGCGCGCCGATGGTCACCGCGTAGATGCCGGGCGCGACGTTGCGGATCTCGTAGTGACCGCCGGCGTCGGTGGTCGTGGTCGCGACGGTGCGGCCGCCGCGGCTCACGGTGACCGTCGCGCCGGCGACCGGCAGCGCATTGCGCTGGTCGACGACCGATCCGGTCACGACGGCGCCGTTGGCCTGCGCTGCCGCCGGAGCGGCGAACGCGCACATCAGCGCGACGCATTGCAGCGCCGCGATCGCTCGTACGATCTGTTGCATACGCGTCGTTCGTATGCGCCGAAAATTAAGGTGCGCTCAAGTCGACGTTAAGGGCAGTCGTGTGTTTTCACGCGTTCACGTGCGGTTCACCGGCCGTTCACTTAACGTTCACCGCCGGTTGCGCGGGCAGCATGATCGTCACGACGGCGCCGCCGCGCGGGCGATTGCCGAGCTGGAGCAAACCGCCGCACGAGCGCACGATCGTGTCGACGATCGACAGGCCCAAGCCGCTGCCGGCCGCGTCGTCGTCGCGGTTGCTGCGCACGTGCTCGTCGCGCCAGAAGCGTTCGGTCGCGTGCTCCAGCGCCTCGGCCGAGAAGCCCGGCCCGTTGTCGGCGACGACGATCCGCGCCGCGCCGTCGCGCCGCTCCACGGCGACCGAGACGGCGGCGCCGCGCGGCGAGAACGTCAGCGCGTTGTGCACTACGCATTGCAGCGCGCGCCGGAGCGCCGTGGCGTCGCCGCGCACGAACGTCGGATCGAGATCGCGCACGAACCGCACGCCGCGTGCGCGTGCCAGCGGCGCGAGCCGGTCCAGCGCCGCTTCGGCGACCCCGCACACGTCGATGGGCTCGTCGCCGTAGATCGCCTCCGCGCGGGCGGCCGCGAGCAGGTCGCGGACCAGCGCCTCGAGCTCGTCCGCATGCGCGGCGATCGAGCGCAGCGCGCGCTCGTACTCTTCGGGCGTGCGCTGCTTGCGGATCATCAGGTCGGCCTCGGCGCGGATCACCGACAGCGGCGCGCGCAGCTCGTGCGAGGCGTCGCTGGTGAACCGTCGCTGGCGTTCGAACGCGGCTTCGAGCCGGCTCAGCATCTTGTCGAACGTCGTGCACAGCCGCGCCAACTCGTCCTTGCCCGGCGGTGCGCCGATCCGCGCCGACAGGTCGTGAGCCTCGATCTCGGACGCCAGCGCGGCGAGCGTGGTCAGCGGCCGCAGCGCGCGCGAGACGACGATCCCGCCGAGCACGATCGCCAGCACGGCGACGGTCGGGATCGCGATCCCGAACGCGATCGCGAGGCGCCGGTCGACGTCGGCGACCGGCCCCAGCGCGTGCCACGCCAGCGCTTCGCCGACCACCACGTCGTTGCGCTCGATCGTCGAAGCCTCGACGCGGATGTCGCCCGGCGCCGTGAACAGTGCGGTCGTCGCGGTGCCGACCTTCGGCAGCGGTGCGCTGGCGGCGAGGATCGTGCCGTGCGCGTCGAGCAGCGCCGCATCGATGTGCGACGACGTGACGCGCCGGAAGTCGGCCAGGTCGCCGCGATCGAGCGAGACGTGCCCACCCCGCACGTCGGGGATCATCACCAGCGTACGGACCGCGACCGCCAGCTGCTGGTCGAGCGCGGCGCGCTGCGTGCGATCGACCATCACCAGCGTCACGATCGCGAAGCCGGTCAGCGCGGCCAGTAGCGCGATCGCGTAGCCGAGGCCCAGCCGTCCGCGCAGCGTGCGCGGATCGATCACGACCGGGGCAGGCGCAGGCGGTATCCGGCGCCGCGGATCGTCTCGATCGGCGAGGGCATCCCGTCCACGGCGAGCTTGAGGCGCAGCTTGCGCACGTAGACGTCGATCACGTTGGAGGTCGTCTCGCGGTCGCGCTCCCACAGCGCGTTCTCGAACATCGAGCGGGTGAGCAGCCGGCCGGGGTTGCGCAGGAAGTACTCGAGGAACGCGATCTCGCGGGCCGACAGCGCGACGGCGCGGCCGCGACACGTCACGGTGCGCGCCCGCAGGTCCATCGTCACCTCGCCGACGGTGAGCTCCTCGCGCGGCGGAGCCGCCTCGCGGCGGGTGATCGAGCGCAGCCGTGCCTCGAGCTCACCGAACACGAACGGCTTGCGCAGGTAGTCGTCGGCGCCGGCGTCGAGCCCGGCGATGACGTCGGCGCTGGTGTCGCGCGCGGTCAGCATCAGGATCGGCGTGCGCACGTCGGCCGCCCGCAGCTCGCGCGCGATGGTCAGTCCGTCTTTGCCGGGCAGCGAGATGTCGAGCACGACGGCGTCGTAGCGGACCGCGCCGGCCAGCGAGCCGGCCGCGTTCCCGTCGCGCTCGACGTCGACGACGTGCCCGTTTTCCGACAACCCGCGGCGCAGGACGTCGGCCAGCGCGCGGTCGTCCTCGACGACGAGCAGCCTCACCGCACCGCGAAGAGCGGGGTCATCGCCCGCACGGAGTCGTCGGCGGCGTGCCGCAGCAGTCCGCCCAGCCGGAGCGCGTCCTCGATCGTGCGCAACAGGCTGTAGTGGTCGTAGGGCGTGTCGTCGGCGACGCCGCGCGGCCCGTGATTGGTGACGACGATCGTCGGGATGTGGCCGCCGCCGGGGTTGTGCGCGTCGACCACGCAGCAGGACTGCGGCGCGCCCGGGACGCGGTCGGCCTTGCCGTCTTCGTCCCAGGTGATCACGACCGCGGCGTTCGCGCGCGGGTCGCTCCAGAACGGCGCGCGCTCGATCGCGCCGACCAGCCGTCCCACCTCGTCGTCGCCGCGGCGCACCAGCTCGGCGTCGGTCTTGCCGCAGCCGGCCGGCGCCTTCGGCGAGTCGATCCCGTGCATCTCGTTGCACTGGTTCGGTACGATCAGGGCGAACTCCGGGAACGCGCTCCCGTGCAAGTCCGCGTCGAGCCGGTCGAACCCGACCAGATCGTCGGTCAGGTCCGGGTCGGCGTGCACGGTGGCGAAGTTGGTGAAGCCGGTGTGCTTGGCGGCGTAGAGCGCCGCCGGGGCGGTCGCGGTCTCGGGCGAAACGATCGCGAGCGAGCCGGGCGCGGGCAAATCCTCGAGGTAGGCGCGCCAGTGCAGTCCGCGAGCACGGATCTGCGAGGCCAGGTTCGGTCCCGGGATCAAATGCGCGACGAAGTCCGCGGCGCCCGAACCCTTGCAGGCGGGGTCGGCCGAGCGCGGCACGCAAGACCACGCGTCGTCGTCATGGATCCCGAACGTGTCGCCGCCGAGCATCGCGACGTAGTTGGCTTCGCTGGGATGGACCTCGGCGAACATCTGCGTCGCCGATCCGTAGTCGTGCGCCAAGCGCGCGATGTTCGGCGCGTAACCGCGGTCGAGCACGGTTGCGTAGCCTTTGTTCTCTTCGACGATCACGATCACGTGCGAATATGCCGGAACGCCGTCGTCGGGCACCGGCGCGACCGCGAGCAGCGACACGACGGCAAGTGCCGCCGGAACGAGCGAAAGACGATGCTTCATACGCAAACGCATAGGCGTTCGAGGTTAAGGGCGGTTCAACTCCCGGACTGTGCGCGCGTCGCGTTCACGGCGCGTTCATCGAAGGATGGAATGATCCCGACGTGCTGACCGCCGCCCTTCCGCCGCAGCCTGTTCCCGTGTACTCGGGGTTCGACTACGTCACGATCGACCCGATGCGGCGGCGCGTGTACGCGGCCCACACCGGCGCGCGCGCGCTCTTGATCGTCGACGCCGACACGGGCAAGGTGCTGGGCCAAGTGCGGGTCGGGCCGATGCACGGCGTCGCGGTCGATCCCGCGAACGGTCACGTCTACACCGGTGACGGCGACGCTCATTCCGTCAGCGAGGTCGATCCGGTCGCGCTCAAGGTCGTGCGCACGGTCGACGTCGGGATTGCGGTCGACGCGATCGCGTACGATCCAGACCTGCGCCGCATCTACGCCGACGAAGACGACGGCACCAAGGTGGTCGTCGTCGATGCGGCGGCCTTCACCGTGCGCGCGACGGTCGCGGTGCCGGGCCACAAGCCTGAGTATCTGGCGATCAACCCGCGCACGCACGAGGTGTACCAGAACATCAGCGACCTGGCCGAGGTCGCCGTCATCGACGCGAACGGCGACACCGTCGCGCGAACCTTTCCGACCCCGGCGCTCAAAGGGAATCATCCGCTGCGCTACGACTCCGATCTCGACGAGATCGCAGTCGGCGGGACCAACGGCGTGGTGGCCGTCTACCGCCCCAACGGGCAGCTCGTCGGGCAGGTCGCGACCGGCCGCTTCGACCAGTGCGACCTCGATCCCGACCGGCACGTGCTGGCCTGCGCCGGCGACGGCGGCGTGACGCGGCTGCAGCTGGTGCGCGACGGCGCGCCGCGCGTGATCGACGTGACGCCGGTCGCGGCCGGCGTCCACACCACCGCGATCGATCCGGTGTCGCACGCGGTGTTCGCGGTGTGGGCGAACCGCGACGGCACCGGCGACTTCGTCGAAAAGCTCGTCCCCTAGCGCAAATAAGGGCGCGCGCGGCGGCCGTCGAAGGGCGGCGCGTGAGCACGCGCGCGCGCAACCGGCCGCCGGGATCGAACTGGGGCGACTACGGCGACGACGACCGGATCGGGCGGCTCAACGAGCTGACGTCCGAGCGCGTTGTCCGCGCCGCGGCCGAGATTCGCACCGGCCGGCGGTTCTGCCTGAGCCTGCCGCTCGACTATCCCGGGGGCAACGTCGTGTTCCCGTTCCGGCATCCGCCCGAGCGGCGGTTCGTCGACCGGATGGACGGAGAGCCGACCAAGGACTTTCCGTTCAGCCGCGCGCGCGAGGGTGCGACCGGCGTCGTCAACGACGACGTCGTCACGCTGTGGACGCAGTACTCGACGCAGTGGGACGCGTTCGGCCACGTCGGTTCGCACTTCGACGCCGACGGCGACGGCGACGACGAGGTGCTCTACTACAACGGCTGCTATCCGGGACCGGACGTCGACGCGATGGCGACGGCGGGGCTCCAAGGACGCGGCGTGCTGGTCGATCTGCAGCGCGTCTGCGGCGACGCGAAGGTCGCGGTCGGCTTCGCGATGCTCGAAGGAGCGATGCGCGCGCAGAACGCGGTCGTGGAGCCGGGCGACGTGCTCGCCCTGCGCACCGGTTGGGCGCAGCACGTGCTCGACATGCAGGGCGCGCCCGACAAGCAGATGGTGCACCGCACCGGTGCGGGACTCGACGGCCGCGACCCCGCCCTGCTCGACTGGATCGCGCGCAGCGGCGTCGCGGCGATCGTCGCCGACAACGTGGCGGTCGAATTTTTTCCGCCGGCGCCGGGCGCAGCCGGTGAGCCGTTTCTCCCGCTGCACGAGCTGTGTCTGTTCAAGCTCGGAATCAACTTGGGCGAGATGTGGTACCTCACCGAGCTCGCCGACTGGCTGCGCGACAACGCGCGCACGCGGTTCTTTCTGACCGCGCCGCCGCTGCGGCTGCGCGGGCACGTCGGCTCACCGGTCACCCCGATCGCGACGGTATGACGTGATCGGCGTCTCCGCCTCGGGCTACGCCGAGGTCAACGGCACGCGGCTGTACTACGACGTCTCCGGCGACGGTCCGCCGCTGGTGCTCGTGCACGGTCGCGGGCTCGACCGGCGCATGTGGGACGACCAGCTCGCGCCGCTGGCCGAGCGGTTCCGGGTGATCCGCTACGACGTGCGCGCGCACGGGCGGTCGGCGCTGCCCGGCGAGACGCCGTTCCGTCACGCCGACGATCTGCGCGCGCTGCTCGATCGGCTCGGCGTCGAACGCGCCGACGTCGTCGGGTTGTCGATGGGCGGCCGGATCGCGGTCGAGTTCGCCCTGCTCTACCCCGCGATGACGGACCGGCTGGTGCTGCTCGATGCGTCGCTCGACGGCTTCGCGTTCGGGGACGCGTGGAACGCGTCGTTCGACGCGATCGCTGCGACGGGACGGTCCGACGGCCCGGCGGCTGCGAACGAACAATGGCTCGCGCACGACTTGTTCGCTCCGGCGCGCGCCTCCGCGTGCCGCGAGCGGCTGGAGAAGATCGCGCGCGACTCCCCGGGCTGGATCTGGGCGCACAGCTCGCCGCTGATCCCGTTCGCGCCGCCGGCGATCGAACGGCTCGGCGAGATCCGTTCACCGACACTGGTGATCGTCGGCGAGCACGACCTGCCCGACTTCCACCGCGTCGCCGACGCGCTCGCCGCCGGGATCCCGGCCGCCCGCAAGGTCGTCGTCCCGGGCGCCGGCCACATGAGCAACATGGAGCGACCGGCCGAGGTCAACGCCGAGCTACTCGTCTTCCTTCGCCGCTGAGCAGAAGTCGGCGCGGCGTCACTTGTGGCCGGTGTCCGTATATCGTATACTATCGCGCATGCCCTTGTTCGCCCGCCCGTTCCACGAAGGATTCGTCGCCGAGGTGACCGGCATCGACCTGCGGACCGTCGGAACCGGCGCGGTCCGCGACCAGATCGTCGATCTGCTCGATCAGTACGCGGTCGTCGTCTTTCCGCGCCAGTCGCTGTTCGACGACGATCAGGTGGCGTTCGCGCGCGCGCTCGGCGGCCCGCTCCACTACGGCCAGGGCAACAAAGTCGTCGAGAACAAGCCGCGTTTTGCCGACCAGGCGATCTCGGACATCTCGAATTTGGCCGACGACGGGACGCTGCTCGACCGGGCCGACCCCAAGCGGATGTACGCGTTGGCGAACCGGCTGTGGCACACCGACGCGTCGTTCCAGGATCCGCCGGGCCGCTACTCGATGCTGTCCGCGAAGGTCGTCCCGTCGTCGGGCGGTCAGACCGAGTTCGCCGACACGCGCGCGGCGTACGAAGAGCTGCCGGCCTCGACGCGCCGCGACGTCGCGCGGCTGCGCGCACACCACAACGTGGCGCACTCACGTGCGACGCTGGGCTTCGCGTTCACCGACGAGCAGCGCGCGCAGTTTCCGGGCGCCGACCATCCGATCGTGCGCAAGCTGCCTAGCGGGCGCACCTCACTCTACATCGGCGCGCACGCGTCGCACGTGCTCGACGTTCCGATTCCCGAGGGCCGCATCGTGCTGCACGATCTGGCCTGGCACGCGACCCAGTCGCGCTTCGTCTACGCGCACGAGTGGAAGGTGGGCGACGTCGTGATCTGGGACAACCGCGCGACGATGCACCGCGGGCGCCCCTACGACGAACTGCACGAGCTGCGCGACTTGCGGCGGGTCACAACGCTCGACACCGACCTCGTCGCCGAGGCGGTGGCGTGACCGTCGACCGCCGTTCGTTCGTCGCCGGCGCCGCGGCGTCGCTGGCCGCGGCGGTCGCCGTGCCGGCGCGCGCGCAGCCGACGTTCCGGTTCAAGCTCGGCCATAACACGCCCGACGGTCAGGCGCACGCGGTCCGGGTCAAGCAGATGGCGGCCGAGGTCGCGCGCGAAACCCAGGGCCGGCTGACGATCGACGCGTTCGGCAACGCCGTGCTGGGAACCGACAGCGCGATGCTCTCGCAGACGCGCTCGGGTGCGCTGCAGATCGTGCTGACCGCCGGCGCGTACCTCGGAGCGATCGCCCCGATCGTGCAGATCGACTCGGTCCCGTTCGCGTTCACCACCGCCGATCAGGCGGTGCGCGCCTTCGAAGGCGAGCTCGGCACGATGATCCGCGCCGACATCCTCGAGCGCAGCGCGCTGGTCGCGCTGCCCGGCAGCTGGGACACCGGGTTCCGTCAAGTGGCGTCCGGAACGAAGCCGATTCACGGGCCTGACGACTTCGACGGCTTCAAGATCCGCGTCCCACCCGCGAAGATCTTCGTCGACACGTTCAAGACGCTCGGTGCGGCGCCCGCCTCGCTGAACTTCTCGGAGCTCTACGTCGCCGCGCAGACGCACCTGGTCGACGGCTTGGAGAGCCCGCTCGACTTCATCGAGTACGCGCGGTTCTTCGAGGTGACCAAATACCTGAGCATCACCAACCACATGTGGAACACGCGCTGGATGCTGGTGAACGGCGACGCCTGGAAGTCGCTCCCGCCCGACCTGCAGGGCGTGCTCGGCCGCGCATCGGCGAAATACGCCGCGCTCGCGCACCGCGACACCGAGGCACTCGACACGGTGCTGGCCGACAAGCTGCGGCGGCGCGGAATGTCCGTGAACTCGACCAGTCGCGACGCGTTCAAGCGCAAGCTGGGCGCCGCGTTCTACGATCGCTGGCGCGACGCGTTCGGCCCCAAGGTCTGGGCGCTGCTGCAGCGCGCGACGGGAGCTCTAAACTAACCACTCCGGCGCGAGCTTGAAGTCGGGGCCGCCCAAGGTGAACGGCCCCGACGCGTGCCCGCGCGCGGCCCGTTCGGCCGCTACCCCGTCGTGGGCGGCGATGGCGTGCACGATCGCGTCGTGCTCGTCGACGACCGTGTTCCACTGTTCGAGCGTGAGCGGGACCAGGGAGCGGTAGCGGCGCACGCGCAGCAGCGTCACTTCGACGAGGTCGACCAGCAGATCGAAACCCGACGCGCGCGCGATCGCGGCGTGAAAGTTGCGGTTGAGCTCGTCGATGCCGCGGGTGTCGTCGCGCGCGATCTTGCGCCGCATCCGGTCCTGGACCGCGCGGATGTCCGCCAGCAGGTTCGGCGTAGCGCGCCCGGCGGCCAGCCGCGCGACGACCGGGTCGAGCGCGAGCCGCGCGTAGCGGATCCCTTCGATCTCGTTCTCGGACAGCGGCGACACCGACGCCCCGGCGTGCTGCGCCTGCGTGACGAGACCCTGGATCTCGAGCCGCTGCAGCGCTTCGCGCACCGGGATCTTGCTCACGCCCAGCCGCCGTGCGATCTCGTCGGCGTTGAGCCGCGCCAGCGGCTTCATCGTCCCGTCGAGGATCGCGGTCGAGAGCCGGCGGTACACCAAGTCGGCTTTCGAGGCCGGCGGTTCGAGCGGTTTCTCCGCCGGTCGCGTCATATGTCGCTCAGTATACCATCGCCGTTCAGCTGCCGCTCAAGTTGGGGTCGCGCCAGCCCCGCTCGAACGGCAGCCGCCACGCGTTGGGCGCGATCAGCTGATGGATCGCCATCGGCGCCCACGAACCCGGCGGATAGAAGCGGACCGGCGGCGGCGACTCGAGCAACGGGGCGGAGACTTCCCAGGCGCGCTCGATCCCTTCAGCCGTCGTGAACAACGTGCGGTCGCCGCGCATCGCGTCGAGGATCAGCCGCTCGTAGGCTTCGAGCACGTCGTCGACCAGCTTGGTGTCGTGCATCGCGAACTGCATGCTGAGCTTGTCGAGCTTCATCCCCGGACCGGGGCGTTTGCCGTAGAACGACAGCGACATCTTCGCCCGGTCGGCGAGGTCGAACGTCAGGTGATCGGAGCCTTGCATTCCGATCCCCGAACCCGGCGGGAACATGCTCTTGGGCGGCTCGCGGAACGCGATCGAGATGATGCGCTGCCCTTCGGCGAGCCGCTTGCCCGTGCGCAAGTAGAACGGCACGCCCGCCCAGCGCCAGTTGTCGATCCGGCACGTGAGCGCGACGAACGTCTCGACGTCGGACTCGGGATCGACGCCGTGCTCGTCGCGGTATCCGGAATACTGGCCGCGCACGACGTCCTTCGGATCGAGCGGGACGATGCTGCGGAAGACTTTGTTCTTCTCTTCGCCGATCGGTCCGGGCTCGAGCGACGTCGGCGACTCCATCGCGGTGAAGGCCAGGATCTGAAAGAGATGCGTGACGACCATGTCGCGGAACGCGCCCGTCGCCTCGTAGAACGCCGCGCGGTGATCGAGGCCGAGCGTCTCGGGAACGTCGATCTGCACGCCGGGCGGAATCTTTCTCACGGAGGCCGGTCTCCTCGGCCGGCTCTCGCATGGTGCTTCGACCGCCTTAACGGACCATTATCCGGCGGTCCGGCGCGTGCCGGTCAGCTTGCGCGGCGCAGGTGGCGCAGTCCCCAGGTCTGGATCGAGGCGATGATCGGGATGAAGTTCCGGCCGGCGGCGGTCAGGCGGTACTCGACTTTGGGCGGGACGACGCCGAAATCGCGGCGGGTGATGAGCCCGCCCTCGACCAGCGCTTTGAGCTCGCGGCTGAGCACGCGGGGAGCGACCGGCGGGGATCCTTCGGCACCGCGCGGCAGGCCGCCGCGCAGCTGCCCATAGCGCAGCGGACCCTGCTGCAAGTCCCAGATGATCCGCAGCTTGTACTTGCCGCTGATCAGCCGCTGAAACTCGGTGACCGGACAGCCGTGCGGCATCGTCGTCCCTCCACGTTCACGGTATCTTTTTTGTCCGTACTTGCCGAACTGCTCCTATACGTTCACAATGAACGCGTGAAACACTTCTTGATCACCTACCGGCTCAAGGACGGCCTCGAAGACCGGCGGCGCGACGACATCCGCGCCTTCGTCGCCGCGCTCGACGCCGATCCCGAGCTGCGCGGCACGGTCTCATACCTGACCATGAAGCGCGGCGGCACCAACGACTACGTGCATGTCGCCGCGGCGGCCGACGAGAACGGTGTCAAGCTGCTGCAGAGCCGCGAGTTCTTCCAGCGCTACACCGCGCAGACCGAAGACGCCGCGGAAGGTGAGGTCGAGGTCACGCCGCTCGAGATCGTCGACGAGACGGCGGCGCCGGTAACGTTCCCGAAGCCGGTCGCGCCGTAGCGCGCCGTTAGGTCGCGACGCCGGCCGGGCGACGGCCCTGCGGAACGGGCTCTTCGAGCTCGTCCACCAGCTCGTCGACGGCGTCCGCGCGCGGCGGCGCACGGCGCGCGGCGCGCAGGTTCGGCAAGAAGAACAGCAGCGGGATCGTGCAGGCGAACAAGATCGCCGAAACGCGGAACAGGTAGAGGTACGAGACGGTCGCCGCGTTGGCGGCGATCGCGCCGCTGAGCATCGCGCGAGCGTGCTCGACGCCCAGCGCGCCGACCGCACCGGCGACCAGCGGGTGGCCGAGCGTCGTCGCGGCCGCCATCGCGTCGGCCGCAGCGACGCTGCGCCGCACTTGCAGCACCTGCAGCACGGCGATCCCGATGTTGCCGCCGAGGTAGCGCACCAGCGTCGCCATTCCGGTCGCGTCCGACAGCGCCGCCGGCGAGATCTGCGACAGCGTCACCGCGACCAGCGGCACGAACAGCGCGCCCAGCGCCAGCCCCTGCAGCACGCGCGGCCAGAAGACGTCCCAATAGCCGGCGTCGGCGCTGAGGTCGCCCATCATCCACGCACCGACCGCAAAGGTCACCAAACCGATCCCGATCACGATCCGCGCGTCGATCCGGCGCGTGAGCGGCCCCACGAACGGTATCAGCACGGCCGTCGCGATCGAACCCTGGAGAAGGAAGATGCCGGTGTCGTAGGCCGGCAGCTTCAACGGCCCCTGGAAGAACAGCGGCGTCACCAGGTTGATGCCGTACAAGCCGAACCCGCTGACGACCGTGATGAGGCAGCCGGCGCTGAACGAGACGGTGCGGAAGATTCCGAGGTTCACGAGCGGGCGCGCCATGTGCAGCTGCATCCAGACGAAGTACACCGCCGCCACGATCGCGATGACGGTGAACGCGACGATCGTCCCCGATTCGAACCAGTCGGCGCGCTGACCGGTGGACAGGACGTACTGCAGCGCGGCGAGCGTGATCGCGAGCGCCGCGAGGCTGGGCCAGTGGAGTTTCCCGGCCGCGCCCTTCACCCGGTCGTCGGCCAGCACGAACCACGCCATGACCAGCCCGAGGACGCAGATCGGGAGCTTGAAGTAGAACAGCATCCGCCAGTCGCTGTTGTCGAGCAGGTAGCCGCCGATCACCGGCCCCAGCGCGAACGGCGCGACCGACGCGAAGCTGAACGCCGCGACCATGTCGCTGCGCCGCTCGGCCGGCGCCGACCCGAGCAGGATCGACAGTGCGATCGGCTGCAGCGCGCCGCCGCCGAAGCCTTGGATCACGCGAAAGACGATCAGCACCGAGATCGTCGGCGCCGCCCCGCACAGCAACGACATCACCGTGAACAGGCCGAATGCCGCGAGGTAGTAGCGCTTCTGGCCCAGGCGCGCGGTCAGCCAGCCGTTGAGCGGCATGACGATCATCATGCCGAGCGTGTAGCCCGTCGCGACCCAGGCTGCCAGGTCCGCCGTCGCGCCGAGGTTACCGGAGATGGTCGGGATCGCCACGTTGACGATCGCCGCGTCGAGGACGCCCATCAGCACGCCGATCATCACCGTGACGACGACCAGCAGCAGCGACGGCGCGCGGGCGGCCGCGGGCGCCGTGGATTGGGCGGCCGCGGCCTTAGCCGTTCAGCTTGGCTTCGAGACGGGTCTCGACCGAGCGCAGCGCCTTGCTGATCGGGCAGTGCTCTTTGGCGCCGGTCGCGATCTGCTGAAAGGCGGCGTCGTCGAGTCCGGGCGCGCTCACGGTCGTCGACAACTCGATGAGCGTGATGTCGAATCCCTCGCCGACCTTCGCGATGTGGACGCGGGCGGTCGTGTCGACCGACGACGGCGGGTGTCCGGCCCGGCTCAGGCCCAGCGACAGAGCCATCGAGAAGCAAGCCGCATGCGATGCCGCGAGCAGCTCTTCAGGGTTGGTGCCGGGCTCGTTGCTGAACCGCGTGTTGAAGGAGTAGCTCGCCGAGACCGTCCCGCTCTCGGCCTTGATCGTGCCCTTGCCGCGGGCGATGTCGCCTTCCCAATGGACGGTAGCGGTGCGCGCGATATCCGGCGTTTGCATGCCGGACAAGACGCGCCGCGGCGCGAGCCGGTTGCAGGTTAGTCTTCGTCGTCGCCTTCGTTGCCGTCGTCGGGGCCGCTGTGCTCGGCGCCGTGGTGCTTGCCGGCTTCCTCCGCATGGTGCACCGCATTGAGGTGATGACCGTGGGCGACGTGGGCGTGGTGGCCGGCCTTCTCGTGGTCGCCTGCTTCGTGGTGCTCCGCAGCGGCGAGATGGTGTTCAGCGGCCTTCTTGTGGTGCGCCGCGGCCTCTTTGTGGTGCTCGGCGCCTTTGTGGGTGGAAGTCGTCATGCTGCAGTGATACGGCGACGAGGTTAAACTCGGGTGATTCTCTCTTTAAGGCTGCGCTTCGGCGCTTCCGGTTCACCACCGACGGCTGCAACCCGGAGAATGCGGGCCCTACTTTCCCAGACCGTCGGGTCTGCGGTTGGAAAGCTCCAGATCAGCGCCCTTTTGCGCATTGTCGTACAGTGGCGTTGGCTCCGGAATGTCCATATCGTCGCCTTCGTTTTCGTAGGAATCGCTATTCATTCGTCGCCCTCAGTTCCCCAGACGTCTGTCGTGTTCCGAAGCCCTTCAGTGTAAGAGTCAAGGCGAGGGGTGGGCATTGGAATGTCCGATTCTTCGGAGCTCGGCAGGCTGATCGGTTCTGGGCTGCTCATTTGTGCCATTATAACACGTCTAGGCCTCGGACCCTATGCGACTCAGAGACGACAGCCGTGCTCAGCTGCTCCGGACCGAAGACGGCGATCGCGGCGCCAATCACCAGCACGAGCAAGGCAATCGCAACGAACGCTAGCCCAAGGGTAACGCGGTTGGCCTTTGTTGCGTTCAAGCGTCGCTCCCGCAAGCCGTATCGATACCATGCCTCTGCAAGTTCGGAGCAGATCTTGCCTTCGTTCCGCGCGTCGCAAAGCGTTGAGTAGCGGTTGTAGACGGCCGGGGTCGGCAGGCTGAAGCCGGCGACGAAAATGGCTGCAATGCCGGAGAGAAAACCGCCGCCGAGCAAGATCAGAACGCTGATCAGGGTCCAGTGCGGAATGTGAGATTTCTCTAATGGGGAAATCGTGACAAACGCCGTGAGAAGCGCACCGCCCGCTACAATGATCACGTTCGCCTTTGTGTCTAACGATCCGGACGCTTCCCGAAGGATTCGAACCGCCTCGAGTTGTGCCTCGAGAACGAGCCTCGCGGTCGACGCGTCGATCGCATGCGTGATGCGTGCGAGACGCTCACCGGCTTCGATTCGAATCCACGGTTCTATCGGCTCGATCGTCGGATTGAACGTCCTTTCCCAGCTCGAGTAAGTTGCGGCAAAAAATTGGGCGCCCCGTGACCAGAGCCACTTGTGTGCGCGGCCGAGCCAACGCTTCGGTGAGACCTCAGGCATTTTCGTGATCGGAAGCATCTCAGATCACAGTGCCAGCAGGGTGGCCGTTTCGAACGACCTTCTTGAATGGAAATCAACGCCGTACGCCGGTCCGGTAGACTTAATGGCTAAGGGACCGACTCAACCCGCTGAATATCTCCGGGTAGGAGCCCGACTGATACCGAGACGATCAACGGCGTAAACGAGTCCGGAGCTGAACGATCAGCATCGGGAAGGTGTCGCGCGCTCGAATGTTCGAGCGCCTGACCGTCAGCAAGCTGCTGCATGAAGCGCCCGATATGCAACCCGATCAGCCCTCGCGATCCTCTAAGGCTGAGCGTGCTGGAAGGCGGGTATCGTGACGGAGAGATGGAGCGGGCGGAAACGTTCCTGAACGGGTTCGACCGGCTGGTGGTCGTCGCGCCGCACCCGGATGATGACGTGCTCGGCTGCGGCGGTCTGCTGGCCGCGTCGGCTGCGGCCGGGCTCGAGGCCGTCGTACTCTATGTCACCGATGGTAGCGCGTCACATGTCGGTTCGACGACGTATCCGCCGGCTCGGCTGCGCGAGGTGCGCGAACGCGAAGCGCGCGATGCGTTGGCGGCGCTCGGCGTCGCACCGGAGCCGCGGTTCCTGCGTGTCCCTGATGGGACTGTCGCGGAACTCGGCGACGCCGGTGCGGCGCGCGTGGTGGATGCGATCGCCGGCGCGATCGCGGATGCAGTCCGCGTGCCGGTGCGTCCGCTGCTGGTCGGGCCGTGGCTGCGCGACCATCATGCCGATCACACTGCCGTCGCCGCGCTCGTGCGGCGCGCGCATGCTGAGCGCCCGGCGGCAACGCTGCTGGAATACGCGGTTTGGCTCGACGAGCTCGGTGCCGCCGGCGATCGGCCGCAGCCCGGTGAGGCGTTCGAGATCGTACTCGACGTCGACGCGCACGTCGCGGCGAAGACGCGCGCGCTTGCCGAGCACCGTTCGCAGCTCGGCGAGCTCATCACCGACGCGGAGTCCGGCTTCGTTCTCCCGCCTCAGGTGATCGCGTCAGCCGGTCGCGGGTACGAGCGTTTTCTGCAGATTCTCTGACGGCGCGCGGGCGCTCCTCGCGCGCAGATCTTCGCCGAGCGCGAAGAGCGAAAACGCGATCGCCACGACGACGCCGAACGGTATGGCGACGACCCACGGCGAGGTCACGCCGGTCGATTGCACGTTTTGGAACATCGTACCCAGCGAAGGCGCCGGCGGCTGGACACCGTAGCCCAGGGCAGACAACGACACTTCCAACAGCAGCGCGCACGCCGTCATGTCGACCACCGCGCCGGCGACCGCTGCGGGACTGAAGCGCCGGAAGGCGGGGACGATCGCGGGCCAGGAAATCGCCGCGATTGCGAGCGCGATCGTGATCGGGGTCGGCAGCCTGAAGGCCGGTACACCGTTCACGAGCGCCACTTCGACCGCGATCACGAACGGCACGACAGCGAAGGGGCGGACGCCGGACGCGAGGAGCGGGCGACGGTTGTCGGAGATCGAACCTGAGGCCGTGCCTCGTCCGTTCACGGCACCGATCACCGCGGCGACGAACGTCGCGATGAGTGCGGCGAGAACTGCGATTCCGAGCGACGTCCGAAGCGCAAAGAGCAAGCGCGCGAACAGGTCGCGGCCGACCTCGTCGGTGCCGAGGACGTGGCCGGCTGCGCCGGGGGCGATCGCATATCCCACCCAGTGCGTTTGGTCGATGACATTTGGACCGGCCGGCGCGATCGCATTCGCTCCGGCAGCACCTGCAAGCGCGACGAGCAAGACGGCCACGGCGACGATTCCTAGCGGCGACAGGCCGCCGGCGCGCACGGAGTCCGACCGCGCCGCGCCGGACAGCACGGGAGCTGCAGCCGGGGATCCAGCATCACTGATGCCGAGCACGAAATCGGCGCCGAGCTCGACGAGCGTGACGGTGCAGGCGTAGACGAGCAGACAGCCGGAGACGAGCGGTGCGTCGGACAACAGACTCGTGCCGAAGAGACGCCCGAGACCAGGTTGCGCGAAGACGGGTGCGACGATCAGACACGCCGCCACCATGGCAGGCGCGATGAGCGACGCAACTTCGGCGACCGCGCGGCGCAAGACGACCCAGCGCTGCACGCCGCCGGGGCGCGTGTGGAACGCGTCGGCGAAGATCGTCGACGACCACGTTCCGAACGGCACAGCGACGCAGATCACGGCAAAGATCGCAAGCGCGAGGGTCTCCTCTTCCAAGCCGATGCCGCGCGCCGACGGTGTCCCGTGCGGGAGCCACGCCCCCGCAAGCAACCACAGCGGCAAGCAGAGCGCAAACGGAATGAGCGGTATCGATCGGCCGGCGAGCTCCGTCGCGCGGAGCGTGCCGCGCCACGCCGCAGCGCGTGCGCAGGACCGCGCATACCCGAGCGCCGCGCCGACCACGACGGTCGCCGCGAAGTCGAGCGTCACGAACGCTACCCACGCCGGCAACTGGCCGGCGATCGCGGTCGAGACCGGTTCCGTATGCGACACCGACCAGCCCAGGTCCCCATGAAGCGCCCCGAACAGCCAGCCGAAATAGCCCCAGGCCGGCGGCCCGTGCGGCGACGCCGCGAGCACGAAAAAGGCCGCGATCGAACTGATCGCGAGCACCCCGATCGTTCCGAGAAACCGCCTGCGGTTCACCCTCATTGCTACCGGCCTCCCCCGGCCGCGGTTTCTGTGCCCGCCTGCATTTGACCGGTTTCACGGGTGGGAAAGAATGCAGCGTGCCTACGGAGTCACTGACGGCTGCGTATTTCGAGCGGCTTTATGCGGTATCGCACGATCCGTGGTCGTTCGCGACCAGTCGCTACGAGCTCGACAAGTACGACGCCACCGTGGCGGCGCTGGGCCCGCACTATGCGGAAGCGCTCGAAATCGGCTGCTCGGTCGGCGTCCTCACCCGCCTGCTGGCGTCGCGTTGCGGCGCGCTGCTCGCGGTCGACATCAGCGAGCGCGCGCTGGAGACGGCGCGCGAGCGCTGCGCAGACCTCCCGCAGGTCACGTTTGCGCGCGCGGTGCTTCCGCGCGACTACCCGCCCGGGCGCTTCGATCTGGTCATACTGTCCGAGGTCGGCTATTACTGGTCGGACGCCGACCTCGCGCTGGCGCGCGATCGGATCGCCGCGAGCCTCGGCCCCGGCGGCGAGCTGCTGCTGGTACACTTTCTGCCCAAGGTCGACGACTACGTGCGCGACGGCGATGCGGTTCACGCGGCATTTCTGGACGACGCGCGGTTCGCGCGCGTGCGCGGCCACCGCACGCCCGACTATCGGCTCGACCTCATGCGTGGCGCGGCGTGACGCCGGCCGACGCGGCCTTCCTCGCCCTTCCGCCGCCGCGGCCGCGCTGCGTTGCGTCGATCGCGCTGCCCGCGCGTGACGAAGCCGGCCGGATCGCGCGTGCCGTCGAAGCGATCGTCGCGCAGCGCCGGCTCGACGGGCTGTCGCTCGATCCGGACGCCTACGAGCTGTTGGTGCTCGTCAACGGTGGCGCCGATGACACGGCCGGCGTCGTCGAGCGCTGCGCCGCGCGCGCGCCGCGGCACGCGATCCACGTCGTGCGCGCCGGCGCGGACGCGCCGGAGAGTCGTTCGGTCGGCGCGGCGCGCCGGGCGGTGATGGACGCGGCGGCGGCGCGGATGCTGACGCGAACCACGATCGAAGGGGCGGTGCTGACGACCGACGCCGACTCGGTCGTTGCGCCCGACTGGGTGGCGCAGAACTTGGCGGCGCTGCGAGGCGCCGACGCGGTCGGCGGTCGCGTCGTTCCCGATCCCGCCGAGCGCGCCGCGCTCCCGGCCGGCGTGCGGGCCGAGCTCGACGCGAAGACGGCCTACGAGTTCGCGCTGGCGTCGCTCGAGTCGGCGCTCGACCCGCTTCCGCACGATCCGTGGCCGCGCCACTGGCAGCGTTGCGGCCCGAGCCTCGCGCTGCGCGCGAACACCTACGTTCGCGCGGGCGGCGTACCGCCGCTCGAACGGCTCGAGGACTACGCGCTCTATCGTGCTCTCGTCGCGGTCGACGCGCGCTTCCGCCACAGCGTGCGAGTTCGCGTGACGACCTCGCTGCGCGTCGCGGCCCGCGTCGCCGGCGGGTTCGGCAGCGAGCTGGCCGCGATGAACGCGCTCGCCGGCGCCGGGCAAACGTCGCTGGTCGAGCATCCGTCCACCACCCACGAGCTGATCGCGGCGCGCGCCGCGCTGCGGCGCTGGTGGGACGCGCGCGATCCGCTCGACTTGCATCAAACGGTGACCGGGTTCGGCCTCACGCCGGCGGCGTTTCACGAGCGCGTCGCGTCCGCGCCCGCATTCGGTGCTGCGCTGGCGGCAGCCCAGACGCTCGCGCTCGAACGCGGCGTGGCGGAACGGCGTCCGCGGGTCGCGATCGCCGATGCGCGCCGGGTGCTGGCGTTCTACGCTTCGGCCGCGCGAGCGAACGCGTCGCGCCCGACGCGCGAGATGGCGAGATCGGGCGCCGGCTGACGAAGGTACATCCGGAGGTCGCGAACCAGCGCCGCGAACGGCTCGGGCGACAGCAGTCCGCGCGCACCCACCGCGCGTTCGACGCGTTCGAGGACGTCGAGTGCGGCGCGCTCGACCGCAGCACGGGCCGCATCGACGGTCGTCTGCAGCGAGCGCGCGTTCGCGTCGCCGGGTACCGCGTCGTACGCAGTCCATGCGTCGGCGCACGCGCGCCCCCACTGCACTGCGGTCCGCGCGGCGACGACGCACTCGCCCAGCCGCGCGAGCTGGACCGCGTCGTCGCCCGTACCGCGTCGCACGGCGAATGCGGCAAGCTCGTCTGCCAGTCGCTCGATCCCGCCGGTCTGCACTGCGACGAAGCGGGCCGCGCCGGCGCCGAACCACGGCTGCGCGTCGTAGTCGCCGAGCGAACCGATGAGCGCGTCGGCATCGACGCGCACGCCGGTGAAGTCGACCGCGAAGCTGTCGGACGCGAGCATCCCGAGCGGGTCCCACGAACCGGCGTCGATCCGCGCATCGACGCGGTCCATCGGGACGAGCAGCATCTGCGAGACGCCGGCGCGGTCGCGGGCGGTGATGAGCGCGCGCGTCACCGTACCGGCGCCGGAACAGAACGTCTTGCGGCCGCGCAGCTCGATCCCGCCGTCGCCGGCGCGGGCGATCGCGACGCCGTCCGGCGGTGCCGTGTTCCAGACGCCGAACAGCTCGCCGTTCGCCGCGTCGGCAACGGCGCGTTCGCGCTGCCGCTCGCTCCCGCAGCGGGCGACCAGTGCGATCGCGTTGCCGTGACCTTCGATCAGCCGGCCGAGCACCAGGTCGCGATGACCGACCGCGCGCAGATCGTCGAGCTCGGCGACCCGTCCGGCGAGCGGAACGCCGCCGCGACCCGCCGCGGCGCTCCCGAGCAGGCGCCGGTCGCGGAGCAGCTCGTCGACGGACCACTCGGCGAGGACGGGGACGAGGGCGGACATGGAGCCTCGTTCGTCCGCCGCCGGCGCGCGCGCACCCTTCAGGAAACGGCGTGCGATACTGAGAAACAGTGGTCATGCAAACGACCCCTCGTGTGCGGTCGTGATCGCGATCAGCCGGGCGAGCATCGTGACGGTGCCGGTCGACGCGATCGTCAACGCGGCGAACGAGGCGTTTCGCGGCGGTGGCGGGGTCGACGGCGCGATCCATCGCGCGGCCGGGCCGGAGCTGCTCGAGGAGTGCAAGCGCCACCCGCGCCTGCCGACCGGTGAGGCGGTGCTGACCGGCGGCTACCGGCTGCCGGCGCGCTGGGTCGTACACACGGTCGGACCGATCTGGCGCGGCGACGGGACCGAGGCTGCGCTGCTCGAACGCGCGTACGCGAACGTGTTCCGCGTCGCGCGCGAGCAACGCGAGATCCGGACGATCGCCTTCCCCGCGATCTCGACCGGCGTGTACGGGTATCCGAAAGGCCCGGCCGCTTCGGTCGCCGTCGCCGCCATGCGGCAGAACGAGTCCGCGTTCGACGAGATCGTCGTGTGCCTGATGGACGACGAGAACGTCGCCGCCTACGAGCGCGCCCTTTCGTCGAACGAGCCGTAAGGAGGCGGCGTCGGGCGGGCGACAGAAGCCGCGCGCGTGAGCCGCATTTCGCGTTCCCGTTTTCTGACGACGGCGGCCGCGGCCGCCGCGCTCCCGTACGTCGAGTGGGTGCGCCCCGCGCTCGCGCAGGCGCCGCCGGCGAAGCTGAGCGACATCGACCATCTCGTGTTCTTGATGCAAGAGAACCGGTCGTTCGACCACTACTTCGGAACGCTGTCCGGCGTGCGCGGGTACGGTGACGCGCGCCCGGCGCTGCTTCCCGACGGCCGGCCGGTGTTCTACCAGCCCGACAGCGCGATGCGCGACGGCTACGTGCTGCCGTTCCATCTCGACACGAAGACGACCAGCGCGCAGGAGCTGCACGACCTCAGCCACGCCTGGCGCGCGCTTCACGAGTCGTGGAACGGCGGCCGCTTCGACGGATGGGTGACCGCGCACGTCCGCACCGACGGCGGCAGCGGCCCGCTGACGATGGGCTACTACACGCGCGACGATCTGCCGTTTTACTACGCGCTCGCGGACGCGTTCACGATCTGCGATGGATACCACTGTTCGGTGATGGGGCCGACCAATCCCAATCGCTACTACTGGATGAGCGCGACGATCGATCCCGACCGCACCGGCGGCGGCCCGGCGACCAACAACTCGGGCCGGCGCTACACCTGGGAGACGTACCCGCAGCGCTTGGAGCGCGCCGGGATCTCGTGGCGCATCTATCGGCCCGAGATCACCGCCGAGTATCCGGTCGGGCTCGATGTCATCATGAACTTTGCGGCGTTCCAGGATGCGCCCAAATCGTCGGGACTCTACGAGAACGCCGCTAAGCAGCGTTCGGTCGACGTGCTGCTCAACGACATTCGCACCGGCAACCTGCCGCAAGTCACTTGGATCGTGCCGCCTTACGACCTGTGCGAGCATCCGGACATGCTGCCCGCCGCCGGCGAGGACTACGTGCGGCAGATTCTCGAGGCGTTTCGCGCCAACCCGAAGCTGTGGGCCAAGACGGCGTTCGTCATCAACTACGACGAGAACGACGGGCTGTTCGATCACGTCGTGCCGCCGACGCCGCCGCCCGGAACGCCGGGCGAGTACATCGACGGGGCGCCGATCGGTCTCGGCTTCCGGGTGCCGTGCATGGTGATCTCGCCGTTCGCGCGCGGCGGCTACGTCTGCGGCGACACGTTCGACCACACGTCGACGCTGCGGCTGATCGAGTCGCGCTTCGGGGTCGAGGTCCCGAACCTCACCAAGTGGCGTCGCGAGACGTGCGGCGACCTCACCGCCGCGTTCGGTTTCGGGCAACCGCCCGATCCGAGTGTTCCACCCCTGCCGCCGACCGCCGGGATGCTGCACACCGTCGAACTGCAAGTCAAGTCGCTGCCGCGTCCCGCCGTGCCGAGCGTCCAAGCGATGCCGAAGCCGGAAGTCGCGGCCTTCCCTCGCCGCCGCCGCGGATCGAAGGTCGCCGAGTTGCCAGACTCTCGCTCGATAACCGCACGTTAAGCTCCGGCGCGCACGATTGCGCGCATGGAGAACGCGCAGATCGACGTCGACGGCGAGACGTATCCGTTCAAGCTCGACTTCGACACCCACACCTGGACCGCGCAAGCGAGCTTCGAGGAAGCCGAGTTTCCGATCCCGACCGAGCTCAACGGGCGCCGCTACGAGCTGTACAGCGACGGAACGTTCGCCGAAGTCGAGGTCTAGCCACCGGCGCGCGATAGGCGATCGCCGGCCCGACCCGAAGCCGACCGCATGTCGTCACCTCCTGGTGCGGGTGAGACCGCGAAGCCCGGCATCCCGCGGCGTTGGACCGTCGAGATCGACGGGATCCGCTGGCTGCCGCGCATTATCGACAAGGCGCGGATGCGCGAGCGCGGCGAGCTGGGCAGCTATCTGCTGGGCCACTCGCCCGTCGATCGCGGGTTCCTGTCCCGCGCAGGTGTCACCACGGAAGAGTTTGCGGCCGTCGTCCGCGACTCGGCCGACGATGCCGCGGTGTTGACGGCGCTGCGCGCGCGCAGCGGTTGGGACGAGGACCGGCTCCGGCGCTGGTCGGAGCGTTTCCCGGTGACGTACCGGCGGCTGATCCCGCTGTGGGATCTCGACGAGGGTTACCGGCGGCGCAATGCCTTGCAGCAGCTCGGCTTCACGATCGTCCGCCCCATCGAGGGCTTTCTGATGGAGGCGTTCCGCCGGATCAAGCCTGCGCCGTAGCGCCCCGCCGCGAGGAAAAGGACGCGTTTCGGCCGCAGGAGGCCGCATGCGGACCACGCCGAGATTGGTCGCGATCCTGGTGGGGGTGATCGTCCTCGGCGCGCTCGCGCTCGTGACGTACATGAGGAGCACGCACTAGATGCCGAGGCACGGGTGAGCAGGCTCGACGGTTCGGTCGCGGTCGTGACCGGCTCGTCCGACGGGATCGGGCTGGCGACGGCGCGGAAACTGGCCGAGCAGGGGGCGGCGGTGATCGTCAACTCGCGCTCGGCGGAACGCGCCGAGACGGTCGCGCGCGCGCTCGGACGCGACGGACTGCGCGCGACGGCGGTCGCGGCCGACCTCGCTTCCGCCGACGGCGTCGAGGTGTTGTTCGCGGGCGCGGTCGCGGCGTACGGAACGATCGACATTCTGGTCAACAACGCCGGCATGCCGAGCGTCGCCCCGGCCGAGGAGCTGCGGCTCGACGACTGGCGCGCGGTGATCGAGCTCAACCTGACCGCGCCGTTCCGCTGCGCGCAGGCAGCCGGCAAGATCATGCTCGCCAAAGGCAAGGGCGTGATCGTCAACGTCGGCTCGGTGTTCTCGCAGCTCGGAATGCCGGGGCGCGTCGCGTACAGCGCGAGCAAGCACGGTTTGGACGGGATCACCCAGACGCTCGGTTCAGAGTGGGGACCGCGCGGCGTGCGCGTCGTGTCGGTGAACGCCGGCTACACGGCGACCGCGCTGGTCGAGCGCGCGATGGAGACCGGCCGCTTCAACCACGACGATCTCGCGCGTCGCACGCCGCTCGGAAGGTTGGCGACGCCGGCCGAGATCGCCAACGCCATCGCGTTCGTCGTCTCGGCCGACGCGTCGTTCGTGAACGCGACGTCGATCTACGTCGACGGCGGCTGGACCGGCTTCGGCGGGTGGTGAACGTCCTCGAGCCGTCGGGTGCGCTGGCGAACGGCGCGGCCGCACCGCTCGACGACGACGCAGTGCTCGAGGCGCTGCGGCTGATGAAGCTCAGCCGCGCGTTCGATGCCAAAGGCGCGAGCCTGCAAGCGGCAAGGGAAGTTCGGCACGTTCTCCCAGGTCGGCGGTCAGGAAGCGTCGGTGGTCGGCTCGGCCTGGGCGCTCGATCCGCAGCGCGATTGGATCGTGCCGCAGTATCGCGAGCTTCCGGCGCTGGTGCGTCACGGCTATCCGCTGGCCAACTTCATCCGCTACTTTCAAGGGAATCCCGCCGGCGGCGCGATCCCGGCCTCCGTCAACATGTTGCCGATCCAGATCTCGATCGCCGCGCAGCTCCCGCACGCGGTCGGCTTGGCGTGGGGATTGCAGCTACAGCGCAAGGACGCCGTGGTACTGGTCTACTTCGGCGACGGCGCCTCGAGCGAAGGCGATTTCCACGAAGCCTGCAATCTGGCCGGACTGGTCCGCGCACCGGTCGTGTTCTTCTTGCAGAACAACGGCTGGGCGATCTCGACGCCGCGCCGCAAGCAGAGCGCCGGCACGACGCTGGCCGAACGCGCGCCGGCCTACGGCTTTCCGGGTGACGTCGTCGACGGCAACGACTTGTTCGCGGTCTACACGACGACGGCGCGCGCCGTAGCCCGTGCGCGAGCCGGCGACGGACCGACGCTGATCGAGTCGGTGACGCGCCGGCTCGGCCCGCACAACACCGCCGACGACCCGACCCGCTATGCCGATCCGGCCGAGGACGAGCGCTGGCGCGCGCTCGATCCGATCGCGCGCGTCGAGCGCTACCTGTGCGCGCGTGACGAACGCAACGCGGAGCGGATCGCGGCGTTCGACGACGACGTCGCCGGCGAGATCGAGCGCGCGCTGGCCGAGGCGGGCGATCCGACGGCGGTGAGCGCCGACCAGTTGTTCGCGCACGTCTACGCCGATCCGCCGGCCCGGCTCGAGCGCCGGCGCGCGCTGCATCGCGAGCGCCGCTGATGGCGGTGATGACGATGATCCGGGCGATCCGCGCCGGACTCGACGAAGCGCTGGCCGCCGACGAGCGTGTGATGGTGCTGGGCGAAGACGTCGGCGCGCTGGGCGGCGTGTTTCGCGCGACCGACGGACTGCAGGCAAAATACGGCGAGGCGCGCGTGGTCGACATGCCGTTGGCGGAAGCCTCGATCGTCGGCGCCGCGGTCGGACTCGCGATCTCCGGGATGCGGCCGGTCGCCGAGATTCAGTTCCTCGGCTTCGCGCACCAGGCGTTCCACCAGATCGGTCAGCAGGCCGCGCGGCTGCGGTTTCGCTCGCAGGGGCGCTGCGAAGTGCCGCTGGTGCTGCGCACCGCGTTCGGCGGCGGCGTGCGCACCCCGGAGCTGCACAGCGACGCTTTCGAGGCGTTCTACGCGCACTGCCCGGGTCTCAAGGTCGTGATGCCGGCGACTGCTTACGATGCGAAGGGGATGCTCGCGACCGCGATCGCCGACGCCGACCCGGTCTTGTTCTGCGAACCGCTGCGCGGCTACCGGCTGGTGAAAGACGAGGTTCCCGACGAGCCGTATCGCGTGCCGTTCGGCGAGCTGCGCGTCGCGCGCGCAGGGACGGACGTCACGCTGGTCGCGTGGAGCGCGGCGGTGCAGCTCGCGGAACGCGCCGCTGCGACGCTCGAGCGCGACGGCGTCAGCGCCGAGGTGCTCGACTTGCGCTGCCTCAACCCGCTCGACGTCGACGGGCTCGCGCGCGCGGTCGCGCGCACCGGCCGCTGCGTCGTCGTTCAAGAAGCGCCGCTGACCGGCGGCTTCGGCGCCGAGGTTGTCGCGACGCTGGTCCAGTCGTCGTTCTACGATCTTCACGCACCGATCGAACGCGTGACGGCGCCCGACACGCCCTATCCGCTCGCCGGCGTCGAAGATCTCTACCTGCCGTCGGTCGACGACGTCGTGCATGCGGTGCGCCGCACGCTCGCCGCGGCGTGAGCGAACCGGCGCTGGTCGAGTTGCGGCTGGCGACGTCGGGGTGGCCTCGCGCGAGGCCACCGCTGGTCTGAATCGAAGCCGTAGCCGTTGGCCCGCGGTCGTGTCTTGACCGTGGGCCTAGTCTGCTGGAGGACGTATCCGTGCGGTTTCGCTCTTTTTATGTCGCTGCGTGCGTGGTGTTCTGCGCTTTCCTATTGTCCGGTTGCGCGGGTGGAGGATCGGCAGCGGCGCGGCTGCCGTCGGTCCCGACCGCCGGCGCGGGTCATGCGGCCGTCGGAAACGCTGCGACGCGGCGGACGCTGGGGGTGGCGACGTGCAGCGGGACGGGTACCGGGTCCGTCGTTGCCGGCGGGGAGTCGAACGTCGCAGCCGGGGTGGCCGCGGGGGTCCTCGGCGGGGAGTCCAACCAAGCCTGCGACGACGAATCGATCGTCGTCGGTGGATTCGAAAACGCCGTGTCCAGCTCGGACCAATCCGTCCAAGCATTCGTCGGTGCCGGTAGCTACAACGTGATCACGGGCAACGACGCTGAGGCCGCGATCGTGGCAGGTGAACAGAATACGGTCGAAGGGACGGCGAACGACGCCCTCATCGGCGCCGGAATATCGAACACCATCGAGGGAACGTCCAACCAAGCGTTCGTGGGCAGTGGGTACGGCAACGCGATCAACGGGGGTAACTACGGCGTCATCGCCGGCGGCGCGCACAATACTGCGTCCAACACCGCAGCGTCGGTCGTCGGCGGTGCGCACAATGCGAACGGCGGCTACTACGCGACGATCGCGGGCGGTGTGTCCAACACGATCTCCAGCGCGGGCGAAGGCGCCTACGTCGGTGCGGGCGGTTACAACAACGTCTCCGGCGAAGGCGCGGTGATCGACGGCGGCTTCAACAGCTCGGCGTCCGGCACGTTCGCGACCATCCCGGGCGGCTACGTCAACAGCGCCGCCGGGACGTACAGCTTCGCGGCCGGTGCGCGCGCGAGCGCGGCGCAGACCGGCTCGTTCGTCTGGAGCGACGGCTCCGACGGCGACGCAATCCTCACCTCGTCACGCGCCTACCAGTTCCTCGCGCGCGCGTCGGGCGGTTTCACGCTCTACACCAACGCCGCGAGCACCGTCGGCGCGCAGCTCGCCGCGGGGTCGGGGACGTGGGCATCGCTGAGCGACCGCAACGCAAAGACGGCGATCGTGCCGCTCGACGACGACGCGGTGCTGGCGAAGATCGACGGGCTGCCGATTTCGCGCTGGAGCTACAAGTCCGAGCACGGCGTGCGGCACGCCGGCCCGATGGCGCAGGACTTCTACGCGGCGTTTAAGCTCGGTGAAGATGACCGGCACATCACGTCGATCGACGAGGACGGCGTCGCGCTGGCGGCAATCAAGGCGCTTCACGCTGAGAACGCGCGGTTGCGCACGCGGCTCGGTCGCGTCGACTCCGAGTTGGCGTCGCTGCGCGCTGCTGTCGAGCGTCTTCAGGCACGATGACGCGCCGCCGCCTATCTCGGCGTCCTGCTGCGGGTGAGACCGCGAACCCCGACATTCTGCTGCACACCGCGTTCGACGGCGCTGGTCGCCGCGCGCTCGACACGGCGTGAGCGATCCGCCGCTGGTCGAGTTGCGGCTGGCCGACGTCGGCGAAGGGCTCGCCGAAGCCGAGATCGTGGAATGGCTGGTGCGCCCCGGCGACGCGGTCGCCGCCGATCAGCCGATCGTTGTCGTGATGACCGACAAGGCGTCGGTCGAGTTGCCCGCGCCGGTCGCGGGGACCGTGCGCGAGTGCGCGGGCGAGCCGGGCACGGTCATTCCGACCGGTTCCGTGCTGGCGCGCATCGAGCCGAGCATCCGTGCTGCGGCACCGCACGATGCGGCGCCGCAGGCCGCGCCGAGCACGCGCCGCCGTGCTACGGAGCTCGGCGTCGACTTGCGCGCCGTTCGCGGGAGCGGACCCGGCGGCCGCGTGCTGGCGGAGGATGTCGAAGGCCACGCCACAGCGCGCGGTACGACGCCGGCGCCGGCGAGCGCGCCCGCGGACGAGATCGTGCCGCTGCGCGGGCTGCGGCGGCAGACGGCGCGCGCCGTCGCCGAGGCATGGCGAACCGTTCCGCAGATCGCAGAGTTCCGCGACGTCGACGCGACGGCGCTCGTCCGCGCTCGCAACGACGCGCGGTCGCAGCGCGCGGCCGGCGGTCCACCGTTCACGTACCTGCCGTTCTTCGTGCGCGCGACGGCGCAGGCGCTGCTCGCGAATCCCAGCTTCAACGCGTCGATCGACCTCGAGCGCGACACGATCGCGCGCCGGTCCGGGTGCAGCATCGGGATCGCCGTCGCGGTCGGCGACGCACTGATCGTTCCGGTGCTGCGCGACGCAGCGTCGCTCGGGCTCGACGCGCTCGCCGGCGAGCTCGACCGGCTCACCGCGCGAGCACGCGACGGGCGGCTGCGACCGGACGAGCTCGCCGGCGCGAGCGTCACGATAACCAACGTCGGCAGCTACGGCACCGAGTTCGGCGTGCCGATCGTGCGCAGGGGCGAGTCGGCGATCGTCGCGTTCGGGCGCATTCGCGACGCGGTCACGGCGGTCGACGGCGCACCGGTGGTGCGCGCGATGCTGCCGCTGACCGTCTCAGCCGATCATCGGCTCAACGACGGCCGCGCGCTGGCGGCATTCGCGGCGGCGGTCGCAGATCGCTGTCGCGAACCTGCGCCGCCGCTGCGCTGAACGCGCGCGACTACTCGCTACCGGGCAGCCACTCGACCGACGCGAGCACCTTGGCCATCACGTCGGGCGGCATCCGTTCGCCGATGAGGTGGTAGAACGGTCCGTTGCCCAGCCAGTCGCTGTAGAGTTCGTTCTGCACGGCTTCCATCTGCGATGCAGACGGTGTGATCCCGATCCCGTCGGGACCGGAGCCGAACCGCAGCGGAACGTTGCCGAACGCCTTGGTGCGGACGAACGTCTTGTAGGTCAAGCTGGTGCCGCCGAGCCCGCCGCCGGTGCCCTCGAACGCGTACCACGCGTTCCCCTTGTGGTAGCGCACGAAATAGTCGGGACCCTGAGAGCAGGTCCCGCTGGCGGTCCGCTTCGCGCGCGACGAGCATGGCGTCGTCTTCACTTCTTCGAGCGTGTAGCCCGGCGGAACGTATGTCGAGACGGCGATGCGGATCCCGAGCGCGTCGAGCTTGGCCGTGTCGGCCGACGAGAGCTCGCCGGTCGCCGACGCCGGTGCCGCGAAGGTGAGCAGCGCGCCGGCCGCGACGGCCAACGCGCGATGAAGCGTGCGTGACATCAAGATGTTACTCATCGGCGGCGCGCTTCGTCGCCCGAAACTCGACCTCCCTCGCTATCCCCCGGTGCCGTTCCGATCTGTGGACAAGAGGTGGCGCACGCCGTTCGTGAAGGCGGCCGGAAAGACGCTGTCGTGGGTTTCGTCCTCGAACACGCGCAACTCGACGCTGAGGCCGGGGTCCTGGCGGCCGCGCAGGATCGCGGCATAGTCGCGCAGGTCGCCGGCCATGCTGCGGCCGTCGTTCTCTCCCTCGAGCCCACCGACCGCGAGGTAGACTTGCGTCGGACCGGCCGTACGGGGCACCGCCGGCGCGCGAGCGTCGGCGAGCGTGCGCCGGCCGTCGTACCACAGCGACGGGCTCACCAGCAGATAGTTCGCGAACAGCGGCGGACGCGTCGCCAGCAGGTACGTGCCGAACAGCCCTCCGTAGGAGTGTCCGACGAACGTGCGGCCGCTCGACTGCGTCCGGTACGCGCGGTCGATCAGCGGCAAGATCTCGGTCGCGATGACGGTCGCGAAGGCGCGGCCGCCGCCCGAGAGGCGCTGGTACTCGGGACCGTATCCGCCGGTCGCGACGAACCACGGCGTGTAGTCGCGGGTGCGGTTCAACCGGTAGGCGCGCTCGTCGGGATAGCCCGGGTAGCCGGCCGCGACGACGATCGCTTCGCGCACCTGGTCGCGCGCCGCGAGCTTGTCGCAGACGTTCGCGGCCACCGCGAACGCGTAGTCGGCGTCGAGCGCGAGGACGACCGGGTAGCGCTGCGTGCCCGTGCCGTAGCTGCGCGGCAGACGCACGTCGAGCAGGTAGCGGACGCCGTTGATCCGCGACCGCAGCTCGCGCACCTCGGAGAAAGGGACGGTGTACGGATGCACCGCTGCCGCGGCGGTGGTCGCGACGAACGTTGCGCGGTTCACGCGTGCGTCACGCGTCGCCACGGCTGCCGCACGGCGTAGAACGGCACCGAGGTCGGGCCTTCACGCGTAACGTCGATCAAGCGCCGCCGAGCGAGCCATGCGATCGCGTCCTGCACGCCGCGCTTCGACAGTCCCGTCGCGCTCGCGACGTCGGTGTAGCTGGCGCGCACGATCCCGCGTCCGGTGCGACTGGCTAGGTGCAGATACACGAGGTACGCCGACGCGCGGCCGTCGTGCCCGACCAAGTCGCGCATCAGCACGTCGAACACGTAACGGTCGAAGGCGACCCGGTCTGTACCATTCATTGCCACAGTAGATGCTGCCATATTGACCGTGCGATCCTTCCGGGGCGAGAATCTTGGCGTGATAAAGGCAGTAAAGTTCGTCAGCATTCCGGTCCGCGACCAAGACGCGGCACTGCGATTCTGGACCGAGAAGTGCGGCTTCGAGATCGCGACCGATCAGCCGATGGGCGAGGAGATGGGCGGCCAGCGCTGGATCGAGCTGCGGATCGGTAACGCGGCGACCGGGGTCGTCCTGTTCACGCCGCCCGGCCACGAGTCGCGGATCGGTGAGTTCGTGAACCTGTCCTTCGCGTGCGACGACGTGCGCAAGACGTACGACGAGATGGTGTCGCGCGGCGTGTCCTTCGACGGGCCGCCGAACGCGGAGGGTTGGGGTACCGCCGCGATCTTTTCCGACCCGGACGGCAACAAGTTCGTACTGAGCAGCGCGCGCTGAGGCTCGCTTTCCTGGGGAACGGCTCGGAAGGCGTTTAGCCGCGGCCGCAGGGGGCAGAAGCGACCCAACGCAGCTATGCTTCGCCCGCTCCGTGGATTCGCGATACTCTTGGCCGCCGGGTGGGTCGGATGTTCGAACGCGTCCGCCGACCCGAAGTCCAAGCCGTCACCGGCGCCGTACGTCCCGACCGCCGTCGCACAGCAAGGAACGATTCGGCCGACCCTGCAGATCGCCGGCGTCATCGCGCCGTTCCGGCAAGTCGGCGTCGCGGCGAACCTCTCCGAGCCGATCACGCAAGTGCTGGTACAGGAAGGCGACCGCGTTCGCGCCGGCCAGGTGCTCGCGCGGCTGCTGACCGACGATCTGCAAGCGCAGCTCGCATCGTCCGAGCGGGTCGTCGCCGAGGACGTCGCGCGCTACGGGCAGACCACGTATCAAACGAACGCCGTCACCGCGCAGGACGTGGCGGCGGTGAACTCGGCGCAAGCCGCGCTCCACCAAGCCGAAGTGAACCTGGCCGGCGCGCAGACCGATCTGCGTCGTTATCTCGGGCTGCTGTCGCAAGGCTACCTACCGCAGCAGACCGTCGATCAGCAGCGCACGACGGTGGCCGGCGACGCGGCCGCCGTGCAGTCGGCGCGCGCCGCGCTGAATCAAGCGATCGCGAACGCGCGGGCGAACGGCAGCGGTTACGACGCCGGCGAGCAGCAGCAGCAGCTGGCCGAAGCCAAGTCGGCCGCCGACGCCGCCGAAGCCAGCGCCGAGCAGTTGCGCCGGCAGATCGCGCGCGCCACGATCACCGCGCCGGTCGACGGCGTCATCGACGCGGTCAACGCGAATCCCGGCGAGTATCCGTCAGGCCGCCAGCTGTTCACCGAAGAGCAGATCGACCGCGTCTACGCGATCCTGCCGGCGTCGACGACGCAGGCGCTCGACGTGCGGATCGGCGCGCCGGCGATCGTCACGGCCGGCAACGGGCAGCGCCATGACACCGGGTCGGTGACGGCGGTGCTCGACCAGATCCAGCCCGGCACGACGAACTTCACCATCAAGGTGCTCGTCCCCAACGCCGACTCGCATCTGCGCGCGGGGATGCCGGTGACGGCGCGCGTCGACGAGCAGCCGGTGACGGGCGTGACGATTCCGGTCGCCGCGTTCGTCGACGACTCGCGCAGCAGCGTGTACGTCGTCAGCAATGGCGTCGCGCGCACGCACACCGTCAGCGAGCTCAAGGACGACGGGAAGACGGCCGTCGTCACCGGCCTGCCGGCCGGAAGCGTCGTCGTCGCCGACGTCTCGGCTGCCAACGTCGGCAACGGCGACCGCGTCTCGGTTACCTCGCCGCCGCCCAACGCGTCACCCGGTCCGGATTCCTCGCCCTAGATGTCGCTGACCCGCGTCTTCCTGCGGCGGCCGACGCTGGTATTCGTGCTCATCGCGCTCACGACGCTGGCCGCGTTCATGGCGCTGCGCTCGCTGGTCGTGCAGCAGACGCCGAACAGCGGGCTGCCGACGATTTCCGTGAGCGTCGGCTATTCCGGCGCGTCGACGACCGAGCTGGTGACCGAAGTCGCGCAGCCGATCGAAGACCAGCTGGCCGGTACGCCGTACCTCGACCACGTCGACACGACGATTCAAACCGGTCAGGTCAATATCTCGGCGGCGTTCGACGTCCACTCGACCGATACCGAGAATATCGCCAACGTCGAGAAGGCGATCCAGGCAGCTGCGCGCAGCCTGCCGTCGACGATCACCGCGCCGTCGATCCGCGTCTCCGATCCGAGCGAACCGACCGTCATCGCGCTGGCGCTGGTGTCGTCGAAGTATCCGGAGTCGGTGCTGGCGTCGATCGCCAACAACTCGATCGTGCCTGCGATCGAGCAGCTGCCGGGAATCTCGAACGTCAACGTCACCGGGACGACGCAGCCGGCGTTCCTGGTGACGGTCGATCCGAATCTGCTCGCCGCCAACAACCTGACGCTGACCGACGTCGTCGGTTCGATCACGCCGAACAACGTGCGCGCGTCCGGCGGGATCGTCTACGGCACGAACCACGAGACGCAGCTCGACATTCGCGGCGATCTCCCCAACCCGCAAGCGGTCGCGAACCTTCCGATCCACGTCGCCTACGCCGGGACCGCCGGCGCTGCCGCGACCGGCGGTGGCACGTCGGGCGCGACCGGCGGCGGAACGGCCGGCAGCGCCGGCGGCGCCGGAACGGCCGGCAGCACCGGTGGCGGCGGCGCGAGCACGGCGACCGGATCCGCCGTCGGCGCATCGACTGCGGCCGCACCGAGCGGAACGAGCGGCGGCGGACCGGGCGCCACGATCGTGCGCGTGCTTCCGCGCGCGAACGCGACCGTGCCGCCGGCCAACGTCGGCGCTGCGGCGCAAGCGCCGCGCGCCGGCGTCGCCTACGCGACCGCGCCGCCGCAGGCGAGCACGCCGCAAACCGGCTCGTACGGAACCGCGAACGCTTCGACCGCGTCAGCCGCGGCTGCGGGCGCGTCGGCCGGGTCGCGCGGATCGTCGACCGGCGGCTCGAGCAGCGGCGGAACGAGCACCGCCGGTGCGGCGGGAGCGGCCGGCGGCACGAGCACCGGCGGTGCATCGGGTACGACCGGCGCTGCCGGTGCCGGCGGCGCGACCGGAACAACGGGCGGGACGAGTACCGGCGGTGCGAGCGGTGCCACCGGTACGTCGGGAACGAGCGGGAGCTCGGGCTTCGCGTCGACCGGGACGTCGGGGACGAGCGGCGCGACCGTGGCGAGCACGACCGGCGGAACGTCGACGTCGAGCGTCGTGCAGTCGGAGAGCGTGACGCCCAACGTGCCCGTCGACCCGGCGGTGACGCCGCAGACGATCACCGCAACCAGCGCGTCGACCGGCGCGTCGTCGAGCGCCGCCGCGCCGCCGTCGGGGGGCGCGAGCTCGTACGGCAGCGGCTCGGGGACGTCGACGTCGCCGTTCGTCGGCAGCCTGGACAGCTGGGCCGTGCCGAGCGCCGACAAGCGAATCTCCGACGTCGCCACCGTGCTCAACGGCACGGTCGTGCAGCGCGTGTTCTCGTCGCAGAACGGCAAGCCCGGCGTGACGCTGCTGGTGCAGAAGGCCACCACGGCCAGCGAGGTCACGGTCGCCGACGAGGTGATCAAAGCGCTGCCGGCGCTCAAGGCGCAGTTCCCGAACGTCGAGTTCCAGGTCGCGCACGTGCAGGCGACCTACACCGAGCAGCAGGTCGAGGGCGTCGAGCACACGCTGATCGAGGGCATCATCCTGACCGCGATCGTCATGCTGTTCTTCCTGGGATCGTGGCGCAACGCGGTCGTCGTGATGATCGCGATCCCGACCTCGCTCGGCGTGACGCTGTTCGTGATGCAGATGATGCACCTCACGCTCGACACGATCTCGCTGATGGCGATGACGCTGGTGATCGGGATCCTGATCGACGACTCGACCGTCGTGCTGGAGAACATCGAACGCCATCGCGCGCTGGGCGAAGCCCCGGTCGACGCCGCGCTCAACGGCCGCAGCGAGATCGGGATGGCGGCGATCGTGCTGACGACCGTCGACGTGATCGTGTTCCTGCCGATCGCGTTCGTCGGCGGCCAGGTCGGCCAGCTGCTGACCGAGTTCGCGATCGTCGTCACCGTCGCGACGCTGACCTCGCTGTTCGTCTCGTTCACCATCACGCCGTCGCTCGCCGGCCTCTGGTCGATGGAGTCGGAGTGGACGCCGTGGAAGCCGATCCGCTGGTTCGACGAGCGCTTCAACGGCCTGCGCTCGCGCTATGCCGACAAGTGGCTGCCGTGGGCGACCGAGCACCCGTGGCCGATCGTGATCGTGGCGGTCCTGTCGTGCGTCATCGCGTTCTTGCTCGTCCCGACCGGCCTCGTCGGCGAGGAGTTCATGCCGCCGCAGAGCCAGGGCATCATCACGGCGCAGGTGACGTTCCCGGCCGGTCATCCGGTGGCGGATACGCAAGCCGCGATGGCGCGGCTCGAAGCGATCGTGAAGCAGGCGATCCCGGAGAACGCGCTCCAGTACGAGACGACGGTCGCGGGCGCGTACTCGGCTGCGTTCGGCGGCTTCGTGCAAGAGGGGAACGTCGGGCAGATCACCGTCTACCTCGAGAAGCCGCAACAGACGAACACCTACGTCGGCATCCTGCAGCAGAAGCTGCCGGCCGCGGCCAAGGGCGCGCACGTCGCGGTGACGGCGTCGACCGGCCTCGGCGGCAGCGCGCAGCAGCCGATCGACGAGCTGGTGACGACGACCGACAACTCCGATCCCACCGCAGCAGCCGCCAAAGTCTACGCGGTGCTCGAGGCGACGCCGGGCGCGATCGGGGCGCAGGACAGTGCGACCGACGCCGCACCCCAGATGGAAGTGCAGTTCGACCGCGACCGGCTGCAGGCGCTCGACGTCAGCGACGGAACGGCGGCGGCAGCGGTCGAGGCCGCGTTCGGCGGCGACGTCGCGACGCAGATCGAGACGCCCGACCGCGGCCTGACCGACATCGAAGTGATCTTCCCGCGCTCGGCGCAGACGTCGCTCGCCGACGTGCTCGCGATTCCGCTCCGTGCGGAGAGCGGCGGGATCGTCCGGCTCGGCGACGTCGCGCACCTGCAGTACGTTCCGGCACCGCTGCTGATCACGCGCGAGAACCGCGCGACGGTGATCCACGTCTCCGCCAATGTCGCGCCGGGTCACAACCTGTCCGACGTCACCAAGGACTTCACCAAACGGCTGCGCGGCGCGCACCTGCCGAAGAGCGTCCGCGTCCACCCGGCCGCACAGGGCCAGCAAGATCTGATGGGCCAAGCACTGCGCACGCTCGGCGGAAGCCTGGCGATCTCGATCGTGCTGGTGTTCCTGGTGATCGTCGCGCTCTACAACAGCTATCGCACGCCGTTCGTGACGCTGTTCGCCATCCCGGTCGCGGCGATCGGTGCGCTCGGCGCGCTGTTCATCACCCGCCAGACGCTCAACCTCTACTCGTTGATCGGGATCATCCTGCTCGTCGGCCTGGTGACCAAGAACGGCATCTTGCTGGTCGACTACGCCGACATCGTCCGCGAGCGCGACCACAAATCGCGCGAAGAAGGGATGCAGGAAGCCGCCAAGACCCGCTTCCGCCCGATCATCATGACGACGATCGCGATGGTCGCCGGGATGCTGCCGTTGGCACTCGGTCTCGAACCCGGCGGCTCGCAGCGCGCGTCGCTCGCGATCGTCGTGATCGGCGGACTGCTCAGCTCGCTGCTGCTGACGCTCTTCATCGTCCCGATCATGTACCGCTGGATCGCGCCCAAAGAGTTGCGCAAGCCGATCACGTTCGCCGACGACGAAGACGGCGGCAAAGGCAGACGCAAAGGACGCCGCGACGAACCGCCGCCACGTCAAGGCGCACCCGAGCCGCAACCGGCCTGACTATTTCGTCAGCGCGGTCTCGATCGGCTTGGCGGTCGTCCACTGCGCGTCTTGGCCGCTCTTGCCGCCGTTGAAGAGCTCGGCGAAGTCCGCGCCGTTCGCGTCGTGCTCCATCCACGAGTAGGCGCCGGTCGTGCCGCCGTTCTTTCCGTACACGAGCCGGCCCGATGAGTCGTGATAGACGACGTCCCAGCCGCCGCCGTAGTACGCGCCGTTCGACCGCGGCTTGAGCGGCGACGGGAGGGGCCCGAACATCGCGGCGCGGCTCTTGGCGGAGATGATCTTGCCGGCGTCGAGGGCGACGAGGACCTTCACGATGCTGGTTGCCGACATGATCCAGCCGCCGGCCGGCGCCCCCGACAGCGGGATCGTGTTCGTCGCGGGCGCGTTCGACTTGCCGTACTGCTTCACGGCGTCCGGAATCGCGGCGCCGAGGTTCACCGCTTGCGCCGTGACGCCGGCCGGTGCGAAGACGTGCTGCTGGACGTAAGCGACGTACTTCTCGCCGCTCGCCTTCTCGATCATAGCCCCGAGCACGTTGAAGGCGGTGTTAGAGTAGACTTGCTTCTTGCCGGGCGTGAACAACAGCTTGCTCGTCGCCGCCGCCTTCGCGACGTCGAGCGGATCGGTCGAGACGACCCGGATGTCGCCGTTGAGGCCCGACGAGTGATTGAGCAGCTGCGCAATGGTGATCTTGGCGAAGCGCTTGTCCTTCGCGCTCAGGCCGAGGTACGGGAACGCGGTCGTCGTCAGCGAGATCTTGCCGCGGTCGATCAGTGTGAAGATCGCCATCGCAGTGAACGGCTTCGAGCCGCTGGCCAGCATGAACACGGACGAGCTCGTCACCGGCTTCTTCGCCGCGATGTTGGCGTCGCCGAAGCTCTTCGTATCGACGATCTTGCCGCCGACGGCCGCGGCGAACTGCGCGCCCGGCACGCCGTAGCTCGTCTGCAGCTTCGCGACCACCGCGTCGGCCGCCGTCCCGCTCGCCGCCGCCTTCGGCTTCGGCTTTCCGTCAACTCGCCCCAGCGCGCCCGAGAGAAGAAGTGCTACGGCCGAGCAGGCAATGAAGAAACGACGCACGTTGAACTGCCTCCACTTTGAGCACTAAGAGCGTCTCTTCTTCCCCGCCTCGCCGCTTCCCGTGCCCGTCGTGACTTCAGGTCTCGAAGTCGTCCGAGTCGATGTCCATGTGCCCATGGAGGATGCGTTCGATCAGGACCCTGTTGCGGCGAACGCTGTAAAACAGGACGTATGGATGAACGACGTACGACCGTAAGCCTGGTAGCAAATCGGCGCGCGGTCTTCCGGCCTTCGGGAACGTCGTCAGGACCGAGCACGCGGTTTCGAAGGCTTCGTGAAATCGGGTGATCCCGGCCGGGTGGCGTTCGAAATACCAGTCGAATGCGCGACTGAGATCTGCCGCCGCGACATCCGTTAGCTCAACGGTTGCTCGCCTGCTCAGCTGCGGCGACCGCCCTTCGCGGCCCGCCGACGGCTGCGTTCAGCGATACCGCGGATCAACTCACTTGTGAGGACCTTCGTCTTCCCTGCATCGGCTGCGGCGCGGCCTTCGTGTAGGAGACGAAGAAGGACGTCGCGCCTCTCTTTCTGTTCTCGCAGAAGCCGCAGGCCGTCACGAATAACGTCGCTTTGGTTGCCGTACCCCCCGAGCGTTGCCTCGCCCTTAACGAACTCCACAAGATCGTCGGGGAGGCTGACATTCATAGTCGCCATAGAAGGATCCTAGCATATTTGTCAACTGTTGCCAAGCCTAGTTTTCGACCGTGGTCGCGAGATGATAAATCATGGCGACCCATTTTTCGAGTCGCGGTGACTTCTTGGATTGGCTCGCGGACGAACGCATTTCACACGGGGTCTTAGAAGCGTCGCACGAAGTCTAATTTCCCCTATCTCGATGCCTTAGACTTTGGATCGCAGTCTCAGTGTCGCCTTAGAACGGCACGTAAAGACTTTTTCAGAGTGAGCAATAATCGGTAATAGGCGACTTTCGCTAAACAATGCGAAAGCGGTCAGGCATGACGCTTGAGACTCTACCGCTTCGCGCCCTCGTGAAGCTCAGCAAGGCCGCGATCCTGTTGGACGGAGGCGGATCGCTGCGCGTCCTTTTCGCCCGCGAGTGGCTGGGGAAGCGCGACAAGACGAGGCTCAGTCGTCCCTCTGGGGATCGTCCTTTCGTTCCTTCTTCACAGAGGAGAAGACGGTCTTGAAGGCCGTGAACCACTCCTGCAGCTCATCCTGTGTGTCGACCGTTCGGAGCTTGTCGATGAAGCTTTCGATTGCGGGATCGACAGATGCCCGCGGGGATGTTCCGGCAAAGTGCCGTTGCAGGTCTAGCGGCGGCGCTCCGGGTCGACGTGGCGGCGGAGGCGCAGGCTTCTTCGTGCCAGCGGTCCTCACGGTAGCCACGCGCAGGGGGCGGTCTTTCGGTCCTTCGCCTCGCGCGCCGCGATTGGGAGGCGCCTCCTTGACGTTAAGACCGCGGCACGACACAGCCCTAGGAAAAGTGTCGTCATTCGATCCCATTGGCCCTGGGGCTTCATGGTGCGGAAGGCAGTAAATATCTTTTGCCGCGTGTCTCGGTGCAAGCCGGGCCTTTTCTTTTGTCCGCGGCGCGGGCCTCACGGAACCCACGGCAGAGTGGTTACGCTAACTAAGACGAGAACGCGTCGTGGTGGCCTCAAGGGCTGCAAAGCTTGCGCTGAGGCGCCATCGTCAACCGAGCGTGAGCAAAGCGCTCCCGCTAAGGTTCGCTGGGACAGCGCATAATCGTCCAACTGGTCCTGCGCTGTCCCGCATCGCGACTTAACGCTCGCTATCCAGTACGGCCATCTGATGCTCGTCGTAGCGGGCGCCGGCGACCTCTGTTGCGGGGACGGCGGCTTCGATGCGGCGGAGGTCCTCGGCCGACAGGTGCAGGTCGAGGGCGCCGAGGAGGTCGTTCAGCTGCGTGCGCGTGCGGGCGCCGGCGAGCGGGACGATGTCGTTGCCGCGTGACAGGACCCAGGCCAGCGCAAGCTGCGGCGTCGTCGCGTTCTTCTCGCGGGCGATCTCGGCGAGGCGGTCGACGATGGCGAGGTTGTGCGCTTCGTTGTCGCCGCTCCAGCGGGGCATGCGGCGGCGGATGTCGCCGGTGCCGAAACCTTCGCTGCGTTTGCCGCCGAGTAGGCCGCGCGACAGCACGCCGTAAACGGTCGCCGCGATCCCGAGCTCGCGGAGCGTGGGCAGGATCGCGGTTTCGATCCCGCGGGTCATCAGCGAGTACTCGAGCTGGAGGGAGGTGACGCGGCGAACGGCGTTCGCGCGGCGGATCGTCGCCGGTCCCATCTCCGACAGTCCGACGTGGCGCACGTAACCCGCGTCGATCAGCTCGCCGATCGCGCCGACCGTTTCTTCGATCGGCACCTTCGGGTCTAGTCGCGCCGGCTGGTAGAGGTCGATGTGGTCGGTGTTCAGGCGCCGTAGCGTGTACGCGAGCGCGGTCTTCACCGCGGCCGGGCGTGCGTCGTAGCCGAGCCACGCGCCGGCCGGATCGCGCTGCGCGCCGAACTTCACTTGGATGAAGACGCCGTCGCGCTTACCGCCGGCCAGCGCTCGACCGATGAGCATCTCGTTGTGGCCCATGCCGTAGAAGTCGCCGGTGTCGAGCAGCGTGATCCCGCGGTCGAGCGCGGCGTGGATCGTCGCGATGCTCTCGGTCTCGTCGGCGGGTCCGTACATGCCGGACATCGCCATGCAGCCGAGCCCGATCGGAAACTCGCTCGGAACGGTGCTCACGTCAAGCCGGTTGCGGCGGATTGCATCGAAATACGGAACGAACCGAGGTGGCGGCTCCGTGCGCCAGGCGAACGTCGGCCGAATAGATCCGAAGGGCGCATAGTCCGAAGGCGACTGTTGCGAAAAGTGAACATCTCCTGCGTCCTTTTCGCCTCCGGCGCCGCGAGCCATCCGGTTTGGATTACGAGCGCGACGAGCTCGAACTCTGGCAGGCCTCGGCGGCGCGGAACCGAACTCATACCACGGGGAAATACGGAAAGCCTATTGCAACTTCCAACTGCCTCGGGTGGCAAAGGAGTATCGTGTGGGGAAAGGCTTTTTCAGTCAGTGTTTCAATCTCTACGGCGAGCAATTCGCTGGTACGGATGTAACCAGCAATTGCATGTACGATCTGAACAACTTGAACCCGCTTCCTAACGGTTACGGCAGCCAGTACATCGAGTTCAAACAAAGCGGAACGTGTTGGTTCGCCGCCGATCCCAGCTACGTCGTCGAAGGTTACGGCCTCGGAGACGGATACAACTTCTTTCTGGCGCTGTGCTCGAAGGATGCGAGCTTCTCGTTCGATCCCCCATGGGCCGTTCAGACCCTGACCGACGATGACGACACCTGTTACATCGGTACGCTACCGGGCGGGATTCAGGTATCGCTCGACAGTTTTGCCAAGTGCGGAAAGCAACAGTGCATCGGTTGGACGATCTACGCGCCCGGCGGGACAGACGCCGAGAAGCAGAAGGCAGTCAAGGCAGCGACCATCTTGAGGTTTCCGAAGGATGGTAGCGACTACCGAGGTCCGAGTTCGTAAGGTGGCGTGCGCCCGCGGTCGTTCGGGAACGAACGGCCGCGGCGTTCGCCGGTCACGAGGTGCTTTCGCTGGGGGCCGGCTGGTGCAGCCGGCGCATTCCGATCAGGCGGTCGAGCAGCGCCTCGTCGGCGGCCAGATCGGCGCTCGGGGCGCGGTGCACGACGCGGCCTCGTTCGAGGACGATCGCCTGCTGCGTGTTCTCGAGCGCGAAGCGGGCGTGCTGCTCGACCAGCACGATCGCCATCCCCTCGTCGGCGATCAAGCGCCGGATCGCAGCGGCGAGCTCGGCGACGACGACCGGCGCCAACCCTTCGAGCGGCTCGTCCATCAGTAACAGCGTGGGGTTGGTCATGAGCGCGCGGCCGAACGCGAGCATCTGCTGTTCGCCGCCTGAAAGCTGGTCGCCGAAGTTGCGGCGCCGCTCTTCGAGCCGCGGAAACATCGCGTAGACGCGCGCGCGGTTCCACGCACCAGGTCGCGCCGCGATCGCCAAGTGCTCGTCGACCGTACACGAGCGGAACGTGTCGCGGCCTTCCGGCACCCAGCCGATCCCGGCGGCGACGCGCCGGTGCGGCTCGGCGCGGGTCAGGTCGACGCCGTTCATCAGGATCGACCCGCGGCGCGCGCGCAGGTGACCCATCAGCGTCAGCAGCAGCGTCGACTTGCCGGCACCGTTGCGGCCCAGCACCGCCAGCGCGCCGCCGGCGTGGACGCGCACCGCGACGTCGTGCAGCACGGTGTCCTCGCCGTAACCGGCGACGAGGCCCTCGACGACGAGCAGGTCAGGCGGCATGGACGTCGTCACCGAGGTAGACGCGCCGCACTTCAGGGTCGCGCGCGACCTCGCTCGGCGTCCCGTCGCGCAGCACCTTGCCCGCGACCAGCACCGTGATGCGTTCGGCGAACCGGAACACCAGGTCGATGTCGTGCTCGATGAACAGCACCGCGGTCTCGCGCGGCAGTTGCGCGACCACGTCGAGGATCTCGGTGCTCTCGCTCTGCGGCACGCCCGCCGCCGGCTCGTCGAGCAACAGCACGCTGGGTTTCGCCGCCAACGCGAGGGCGATCTCGAGCAACCGCTGGCGGCCGTACGGAAGCGCGGCCGTGCGCTGCGTGCAGCATTCCTGCAGCCGCACGTGCTCGAGCAGCTCGTAGGCTTCGTCGATCGCGGCCGACTGCGCGCGCAGCGGGCGGAAGAGCGCGCCGCCGACGCCGCGGCGCTGGCAGATGGCCATCGTGACTGCCTCAATCGGCGTCAGGTCGGGGAACAGCGTCGTGATCTGGAACGTGCGCGCGAGGCCGCCGCGCACGCGGCGCTGCGCGCTGGCGTGCGTGACGTCGCGGCCGTGCAGCGTGATGCGGCCCGCGGTCGGTGCGAGCGTGCCGGCGAGCAGGTTGATCAGCGTCGTCTTGCCCGAGCCGTTGGGTCCGATCAGCGCGCGGCGCGCGCCCTTGGCCAGCTGCAAGTCGACGTCGTCGGTCACCCGCAGCGCGCCGAAGTCCTTGCGCAAGCCCTGCGTCGAGAGGACGATCTCGTCGCTCACGGGTCGCGCACCGGACGGCGGCGCACGGCCGCGACGAGCCGGTCGAGCGCGCCGACGATCCCGCCGCGCGCGAACAGCACGAACAGCACCAGCATCAGCCCGATCCAGAAGTTCCAGTAGACCGGGCTGAGCGCCGAGAGCCGGTCTTGGGCGATCGCGTAGATCGCCGCGCCGATGAAGCCGCCGATCAGCGTCCCGAGGCCGCCGAGCATGACGATGATCAGCACCGCGGCCGAGCGGTCGAAGCTCAGCACGCTCAGCGCAACGGTCTGGGTCACTTGCGCCAGCAGCGCGCCGGCGATGCCGGCCAGTGCCGCCGAGACGGTGAACGCGACCATCGTGCGGGCGCGGATCGAGATGCCGAGCGCCGGCGCGCGCCGCGCGTTCTCGCGGATACCTTCGAGCTGCAGGCCGAACGGCGAGTGGACGACGCGCCGCAGCAGCAGATAACACAGCGCCACGACGACCAGCGTGTAGACGACCGCGGTGCGGCCGTAGAGATCGAAGGCGAACAGCCCGAGCACCGGACTCGGCACGACGCCGGCGATCCCGTCGTCACCGCCGGTCAGCCACTTCGCCGTGTGCGCCGCCTCGAAAAGCAGCAGGTTGAGTCCGAGCGTGATCATCAGCAGCGCCGCGCCGCTGAGCTGCGCGACGAGCGCGCTGACGATCAACCCGAAGATGCCTGCCACGACCGCCCCGAGCACCAGGCCGCTGATCGGCTCGGTCCACCCGGCGTGAATCAGGATCGCTGCGGCGTACGCGCCCAGGCCGAAGAACGCGGCGTGGCCGAGCGAGGCAATCCCCGTGTAGCCCACCAGCAGGTCGAACGACGCCGCGAACAGCCCGACGATCAGCAGCTGCGTGATCAGCACGAGGTGCGTCGGAAAGAGGAAGATGCTCAGGACCACCGCGACCCAGAACACGATCTCGGTCCAGCGCCAGCGCGCACGCTGCGCGAAGACCTTGCGCGCGATCATCGCGTCGCGAGCAGTCCTTGCGGACGCCAGAGCAGCAGCGCGACCGTCACCGCGTAGATGATGAACGCGCCGGCCCACGGCACGTAGTACTTGCCGACCGCGTCGGCGATCCCGAGCACGAGCGCCGCGGCGAGCGTGCCGCGAAGCGACCCCAGGCCGCCGAGCGTCACCACGATCAGGATCGACGCGAGAAACGTCAGGCCGAAGTTCGGATCGAGCCCGACGATCGGGATGCTCAGCGCGCCGCCGAGTCCCGCCAGGCCGCTGCCCAGGAAGAACGCGGTCATGAACAGCCGGTCGACGTCGATGCCGCAGCTGGCGGTCGCGCGACGGTCGTCGACCGCCGCGCGCAGCTTCGCGCCGAACGTCGTGTGCTCGATCCCCAGGATCAGCGCGACGATCAAGACCGCGCCGACGACGACCAGGAACAAACGGTAGCGGTTGACCTCGGCGCCGCCGGCCTGCAGATCGCCGGTCAGCCAGTCGGGGACGTGCACGGCCTGCGGGTCGCCGCCGAAGAAGAAGACCGCGCCGGCCGTCGCCATGAACACCAGGCCAATGGTCAGCATCACCTGCTCGAGCTGCGTCGAGCGGTAGAGGCGGCGGAAGAGCACCCGCTCGAACACCGTCGCGACGACGGCGGTCGCGATGAACGCGACCGGCAGCGTCGCGAAGAACGGCCAGCCGTGCGCGTTCATCAGCGTCACCACTAGGTAGGCGCCGAACATCGCGAACGCCGCGTGCGCCAGGTTCGCGAACCCCATCAGCCCCATGGTCACCGACAAGCCGGAGGCCATGAGGAACAGGACCACGCCGAACGCGAGCCCGGCGAAGGCGATGGTCGCGAACGCGATCACGCGGTTATTTCTCGAGCGGGTCCTTCACGTTGGGGATCGTCTCGAACTCGATGTTCTGCGACACGCCGTCCTTCTTCTCGAGCCGGCGCATGTAGATGTTCTCGATGATGTCGCGGGTGTTCGGATCGATCGAGATCGGACCGCGCGGGCTCTCGAACGAGATCCCCTTGATCGCGTCCATGATCTTGTCGGGCGACGTGTCGCCGTGCGTCTTCTGGACGGCCAAGTAGATCGCGTGCATCGCGTCGTACGCCGCGACGGCCTGGAAGTTCGGCCGGGGGTTCGCGCCGGTCGCGGCGGTGTAGTCGCGCACGAACTCGGCGTTGAGCTTCGACGGGTGCGCCTCGGAGTAGTGGTACGAGGTCACGACGCCTTGCACCGAGTCGCCCTCGGCGTTGAGCGCGTCCTCGGTCACGAAGTCACCCGTCCCGATCACCTTGATCCCGTCCTTCGCCAGGCCGAGGTCGGCGTAGCCCTTCATCAGCGCGATCGGCATCTGTCCGGTCGGCAGGAACGTGTAGAGCGCGTCGGGTTTGGCGTCCTTGACGCGCTGCAGGTACGAGCTGAAGTCGAGCGTGCCCATCGCAATGCGCACTTCGCCGACGACCGTTCCGCCCGACGCCGTGAAGACATCCTTGAACTGGGTGGCGGCTTCGATGCCGGGTGCGTAGTCGGCGGTCAGGATGTAGACTTTCTTCATCCCGTGCTGCGGCGCCCAGCGGCCCATCGGCTGCGCGATCTGCGCGATCGTCATCCCGTAGCGCGACGTGTACGGATTGTTGTTCATGATGTTCGACGTCGCGCCGTTGACGATGAAGAACGGCTTCTTGGCCTGCGTCGAGACGCTCTCGATCGCGATCGCGGTCGGCGTGAACGCCGCACCGAACAGAAAGTCGACGTTCTGCTGGACGACGAGCTCCTGCGCCATGCGCTTCGCCACGTCGGGGTTCGGGCCGCCGTCGTCGCGTTTGATGAGCTCGACCTTGCGGCCCGCCCACGTGTCGCCGTACTTCTTGAGGAAGGCGGCGACGCCGCCGTCGAGTTCCTTGCCCGCGTTGGGGGTGACCCCCGAGTACGAGGTGACGATCCCGATCTTGATCGGACCGTTGTCGGCCGCCGGCGTCATCGACGGGCAGACCAGGAGCGCGCCCGCCGCCAGAGCGGTGCAGCGCGCGAACAGGGCGAGACGAGTGGCCATCGATCGTCCTCCGATGCGGAAGGCAGCCGTCGTGTGACGGGCGCGGTGTCGGCCGGACGTTCCGCGCAGGGCAGCCGCAGTCCGCCTCCGCGCGTCGAGGACGGCGTGCGGCGGCCACAACGGACGCTTATGCCGCCGTTAGCTGACGATCTGGAGCGTGCGGCCGCTGCGCCCGCCGGCGCGCGGCTGCGCGACGCTGTGCAGCAACTCGCCGAACTGCTCGGACGACATCGGGCGGGCGAACAGGTGGCCCTGCGCGGCGTCGCACTTGAGGTTGGCGAGCATCGCGCGCTGGCCCGGCGTCTCGACGCCTTCCGCGACGACTTTGGCGCCGAGCCCATGCGCCGCGGTGATGACCGCCGATGCGATCGCCTGATCGACCGCGCTGGTGACGATGTTCGCCACGAAGCACATGTCGAGCTTGAGCGTGTCGACCGTGTTCGAGCGCAGCGTCGCCAGCGAGTTGTAGCCGGTTCCGAAGTCGTCGATCGCGAACCGCACACCGCGCGCGCGCAGCGTCTGCACGACCGCCGCGGTCCGTTCGAGGTTGGTGCTCATCACCGTCTCGGTGAGCTCGAGCTCGAGCAGCTTCGGATCGAGGCCCGACTCCGCCAGCGCCTGTTCGACGGTGCCGACGAAGTGCGGATCGGCGAGCTGCTTGGCCGAGACGTTGACGCTGACCATCATCGGCGCGGCCTGCCGGCTCCAGGCGGCGTTCTGCATGCACGCGGTGCGCAGCACCCAGGTGCCGATCGGGACGATCAGCCCGCACGCTTCGGCGTACGGAATGAAGAGGTTGGGCGGGACGTTGGTGCCGTCGCGCTGCGGCCAGCGGATCAGCGCCTCGGCGGCGAGCAGCGTCCCGTCGAGCGCGTAGATCGGCTGGTAGGCGAGCTGGAACGCGCCATCTTCGATCGCCTTGCGCAGCCGCGCTTCGAGCCGCATTCGCTGCTCGGCTTCGTGCTGCATCGCCGGCGTGAAGAAGCAGCTCGTCGACCGTCCGTCGCGCTTGGCCTGGTACATCGCCGTGTCGGCATTGCGGATCAGCGACTCGGCGTCGTCGCCGTCGTGCGGGAACAGCGCGACCCCGATGCTGCAGGTCACCCGGATGTCGCCGCCGGGCAGCCGCACCGGATCGGCCGCGACCCGTTCGAGCTTCCGGACCACTTCCGAGACGTGGTCGATCTCGCCGATGTCGCCCAGCACGGCGATGAACTCGTCGCCGCCGACGCGCGCGATGCAGTCGAGCCGGCGCGTCGCCGCGCGCAGCCGGTCGGCGATGTCCTTGAGCAGCGCGTCGCCGGCGGGATGCCCCATCGTGTCGTTGACGGTCTTGAACTCGTCGATGTCGATGAACAGCACGGCCGCGATCTTGTCGTTCGCGCGCGCGTTCTCGATCGCCGAGCTGAGCCGCTCGTTGAACAGCACGCGGTTCGGCAAGCCGGTGAGCCGGTCGTGCAGCAGGTCGTGGGCGAGCTGCGTCTCGCTGGCGAGCGCGCGCGCCAGAGCCTCGTTGCGCTCGGTCATGTCCTGGATCGTCGCGATCCGGATCTTGCCGTCGCTGCCCTCGACGGTGATCGAAGTGATGTGGACGTCGATCGGCGTCCCGTCGGCCTTGCGGTGAACGGTGTCGATCACCGTCGTCGCGTCCCGCCGCAGGCTGTTGAAGGTCGCCTCGAGTCCTTCGGTGTGGCCCGTCGCGCGCAGATCGTAGGGCGTCATCTGCAAGAACTGCTCGCGCGTGTAGCCGTAGGTGTCGATCGCGGTCTGATTGACGTCGATGTAGCGGAACGTCTCGCCGTCGAGCAGCAGCATCGGGTTGGGGTTGTTCTCGAACGCGTAGCGCTGCTGCTTGGCGACGATCTCCGAGGCGCGCTTGCGGCGCTCGCCTCGCACCGCCAACGACAAGAGGTCGGCGAGCTCGACCAGAAAGCGTTTGTCCGCTGCGCCGAAGGGCTCGTGCTGCATGGCAGCCGCCAGCACGCCGAACGTCTCGGTGCCGCCCCGCACCGCCACGGCCAGGTCGTGGCGACCTGGACCGGCGACCCGCGGTCCGGCCTCTTCGCCGGCTGCGATTCGGGCCAGGAACCGGTCGCCCGCCGGAAGCGCGTCGACGCCCGCTTCGCGCCGCACGCGTTCCTGGAGCGACAGCGCACCGTCGGTTCGCGAGGCCGCGTAGAAGGCTGCAACGTCGCATGAGGTGACCTGCCGCACTCGCTCGAGGGCGACGTGAACGAGGTAATCCCAAGGCGCCCCGCGGAGGGCGGTCTGGCTCACTTTGAGCAGCGCAGACGTCGCCTCGACGCTCATGGTTTCTATGGTAGGAGCCGGAGGTAACGCCGCGAGGTCGTTACCGCGCCCTTACGACGAAGGAGCGCTCGTTTGCCCAGAACTCCGGTGAAGAGGTCCGCTGCGCGGGCCACGGTGCTGACGGTGGGCGTCTACGGTTCGAGCGGTCCGGCGTTCTTCGCCGCGCTCGAGGAAGCGGGCGCCGACATCCTGCTCGACGTGCGCACGCGCCGGGCCGTGCGCGGCGCGCAGTACAGCTACGCCAACGCGAAGCGCCTGATCGCCGCGCTGGAACGCCGCGCGATCGCGTACCGTCACCTGCTCGAGCTGGCACCCGGCCCCGAGCTGCTGGACCTGCAGCACGCAGTCGACGCGCGCGAGCACGTTGCCTACTCGCAGCGCATCGCGCTCGCGCCGCAGTACGTGAAGCGCTACCTGCGCGACGTGCTCGAACCGTTCGACTTCGCCGCCCTGGCGCACGAGCTTCGCGGCTATCGCGCGCCGGTGCTGCTGTGCGTCGAGCGCAGCGCGGGGGCGTGCCACCGTGGGCTGATCGCGCCGAAGCTCGCCCGCACCCTACGCGCGAAGGTCGTCGACCTCGTCCCTGAACCGTTCCCTTCGGCGTAGCTCGGGACGGCGACGGACCCGGGCGACGCCGTGCTCGACCGGCGGGGATTACGGGCCTTTGCTTCGCACTTAGGAGCCCGGTGAACCGTCTCGTCGCGATGCTCACGATCGTTCTGGTGCTGGCCGGCCGCGCGGCCTGGGCGCAAACGCCCGACACGCCGGTGCCGACCCCCGCGCCGGTCGATCTGCCGCCGGCCGGCGTGATCCCGGCGAGCATCTCGATCGCCGTCACGGGTTCGCCGGCGACCGAGGCCGACGTGCTCGAAGCGCAGATCCGCGCGGCGCTGTCGCGCGCGATCCGGCCGACGCTGCGGCCGGGCGCGGCGCTGCAGTTCGGGGCGATCGTGCCCTGGCCGCTGCTTCCGCTCGCGGCCGGCTCGACGACCGCGGTCGACGTCGCGCTGAACATCGACGGCGACGCCAGCGCGCCGGTTACCGGGACGACGACCGTCAACGTCTACAACGTGCCGCTCGCGCCGACGCACCCGCGCATCCTGTTTCTCAGCGACGATCCGGAGTATCTGCGAAGCGACGGCGTCGTGTTCCGCGGCGACGTCGCGTACGACCGGCCGGCGCGGCTGTACTACTACCACTCCGACATCGGGCTGCCGCGCGATCTCGACGTCGTCGTGACCGCCGCGGCGAAGGCGCGCGTGCAGCTGATCGCGTCGGGCGCCGGACCCGACCTCGACGTGATGAGCGTCGGCCACAGCGTCTCGCGCGATCTGCTGCGCTTCGAGCAAGGCGACGAAGGGGCACTGGTCGACATCGAGCCCGGCCGGCCGTTCGTGCTGCGCCACGGGCTGCTGCTGCAAGGCGAGGTGCTCGCCGGCGCGGCCGACGTGCGCGTCGTGTCCGGCGGTCCGGTCACGATCTCGGTGCTGTCGTCGCCGGCCGGGAGCCGGCCCGACGCGGTGCTCGGAGGACCGCGCGTCGCGTACGACGGCCATCACCGCCACGGCGTGTTCGATCTCGACGGCTTCGGCACGATCGCCGCGTCGTACACGGTCGGCGGGCCGGACGCGGCGGCGCAGTACGGCGGGCGCAGTCAAACGCTGCGCAACGTGGACCCCAACGATCCCGGCCGCGACTACGGCGACTACGGCGTACTGCACGCGATCTCGTTCACCCTGATCAACCCCAGCGACGACGCGCAGTCGGTCTACCTGTACGAGAAGCCGCTGGGCGGACCGGTCCGCAGCACGTTCGTGATCGACGGACAGCTCAAGGAGGTCGGCTGCGTGCGTCTCGAGCAGCCGTACTGGGTGACGACCTACCAGCTGCCGCCGCGCTTCACCGGCGTCTCGACGATCTTGACGATGACCGACGGCGGTTCGTTCTACCCGCTCGAGCTCGGCGCCACGACGACGCAACCCTTGACGTACACACCGCCGGTCGGCTCCCCCGACGGCTGCTCGCCGAACGTCCCCGCCTTCGCCGATCCGACCCCGTCGTCTTGATGCGTACGCCAACATCTCGTGGAAAATTGTAAGCGGCTAAGGAATCCGACGAAGCGGCCCATCATTCCGAACCGGAACTATCACGTCGATCGTTGCTACCTTTGCGAGTTGCTGATTCTCCGAAAAGGATCGACTCCGCAAGTCGAAGCGAACATGCCAGGCGCCATTAGGCATTGCCGTTCCTTCAGCGCCATTGATGAGTTCGATACTCTCTATCTTAGAAAGTCGGAAACGTTCGTCTTTCGTCAACTCCGTTTTCGCCCGATCGTACGCTTCCCGCGGATTTTCAACGGCGGCCACGCGCTGAATCGGAATACCTATCAGCGTGAAAAAGAGCGCAAAACCAAGCGATACGGCACCGAGAATGAACGACAGTGCATGAAGCGATCCCTCGCCGCGGAACGCCGCCGAATTTATATCATAGTCGCGCTTTCGTAGTTTGACGGGTATTTGCGAACGAACCCTCACTCCCGTCACGATTGAGAAGGCGAGAAACAGCCAGCTCGCTATCAAGAAATATCGCGGCAGTAGGCCCAGGCTGTTCGAAGCAGTAGTAAGGAGGCCAACGCCAAACACGAGCGCGCCCGTAGCGAGTCCGAGTGTGATCCCGACGAGGTTTGCCGCGTCTGCGAGGGGTTCTTTGGCTTGCGTTTCGGTCAGAATCGGCTTGGCTTCGAACGTTCCCATCGTTTGTTGTGCGTCTAACAGAACCAGAGATGAACTTCCGGGTCGCAGATCTCTTTCGCGAATCGCAGGATGTCCGCTGCCGTGACATTGGCCGCTCCTCGCTGAGCGCCGGTAAGCACAGTCCATATTGCCGCGTCGACTGTCGCCTCGGAATACCTCGCATTCTGAATGTCGATCAGCGCACCGTTGCGAACCGCGGCATCGTACAACTCTTGTTGCGCGGCCGCTTCTACGACTATACCCTGTTGAACTTCGTATCGTCGGCTAACAGTGGCGATCAACTCTCTAAGGTTGATCCTGTCGTGGCTTCGCTCCCTCATACCTACTAGCGCCATGTGCTGTGTCCTTGATAGTGTCGTATGAACATTGGTGTGCCTCTTAATGGAGCGAAGATGCTGTTTCCCAAGGCAAGAATGGTGTACTTTGAGCGTCACTCCGCCGAACGGCTCGCCGCAGACCCGACTCGACGGTAATGCCTCAAGCCGAGCGCCTTCCAGCCGTCGCGACCTTCCCTGACCTGAGGATCTCAGACACGATTCACCTCGCTCTTCGGCGGGCGAGGCGTAGCCGTTACTACTTGAAGGGCGGCGCTACGCTCACCGAGCCTCATTTTCTTCTTGAATCAGCTGCCGTTCTTGTTGAAAAGCTCTCGAATTCACGAGAGGCGGTCGCGTGTTCACAAGGTGTAGCCGACCGAAGCGCCGAGCGAGTGCGCTCTGTGGGTCGCTGCGAGCTTGAGCGACATTGTGGCAGGGACGTTACGCATCTGAATTCCCCACTAACAGGTGCGATGGCCGGCTTCGGCACTCTTGCTCCGCTTCCCTTGGCTTACACACGCTCGCTCCGGTAAGCTCATGGTGAAGGTCGGCCGCATTCGGCGACGCTATTAGCTTTCGGCCATGAGAGCGGTCACGTGCCTCGGAACATCTCAGCTCGCGTTCTGAACCAGCCCGATGAGGTGACCTTCGGGATCTTTGAACAGCGCGATGCGTGGGCCGCCGGGGACTTGGTCGGGCGGCATCGCCGTAGAGCCGCCGAGCGCCGCGATCTTCGTCAGCGCCGCGTCGAGGTCGGCGACCTGGACGTAGAACGTGACGTGACCGGGCGCGTCTTCGGCCGCCGCCAGCCCGCCGTTGATGCCGCTGTCGTCGTGGGTGTCGACGAGCGCGAAATTGACGCCGGCGCCCGGCACCGGCGGACCGATCTGCCAGTCGAAGGCGGCCTTGTAGAACGCCTGCAGCGCGCGCAAGTCCTTGCCAACCACCTCGAAGTGGACGACCGGATTCCCCATCAGCGTTCCCCCCGGCTCGACGGCGTGAGGCTCCGTTCTTACCCGCGCGTCGCACGATCTCTCGCGCCGCGCGCGAGGCGTCAGCCGCGCGCCATCGCGCCGACGATCAACAACGGTTCGGCGCCGGTCGCGACCGCGCCGGGCAGCGGAGCGTCCGGTGCATCGTGCGACAGGTCGCGCTCGCAGGCGAAGAACCGCACGAACGGCCGCCGCCGCTGGGTGACGTGGTCGCGAATGGCTCCGCGCAGCATCGGGTAGCGCGCTTCGAGCGCATCGAGCACCGAGCACAACGACGGCTCGCCGCCGACGTCGAGCTGCACCTCGCGCGACGCACGCGCCAGCGTTTGCAAGTGGGCTGGAATGACCACTCGGATCACGGCAGGGCCTCGACCCGGATCACGGCAGCGTCTGAACTTCGACCGACAGCACGGAGGGCAAGTCGCGTACGATCGGCGCCCAGCTGTCGCCCGCGTCGGCCGACGCATAGACCTGGCCGCCGGTGGTCCCGAAGTAGACGCCGCACGTATCGAGTGCGTCGACCGCCATCGCGTCGCGCAGCACGTTGACGTAGCAGTCGCGCTGCGGCGGGCCGTTGGTGAGCGCCTCCCACTCGTTGCCGCCGGTACGGCTGCGATAGACGCGCAACTTGCTGTCGGGGACGAAATGCTCGGAGTCGCTCTTGATCGGCACGACGTAGATCGTCTCGGGCTCGTGCGCGTGCACGTCGATCGGAAACCCGAAGTCGCTCGGCAGGTCGCCGCTGACCTCGCGCCACGACTCGCCTGCGTCGTCGCTGCGCATCACGTCCCAGTGCTTCTGTATGAACAGCACGTTCGGCCGCGACGGGTGCATCGCGATCCGATGGACGCAGTGTCCGACCTCGGCGTCGCGATCGGGGATCTGCTCCGACCGCAGGCCGCGGTTGATCGGCCGCCAGGTCGTGCCGCCGTCGTCGGTGCGAAACGCGCCCGCGGCCGAGATCGCGACGAACATGCGCTGCGGGTCGACCGGGTCGAGCAAGATCGTGCGCAGGCACATCCCGCCCGCGCCGGGCTGCCACTGCGAACCCGTGCCGTGGCCGCGCAGTCCTGAGAGCTCGTGCCAGCTCGTGCCGCCGTCGGTCGAACGGAACAGCGCCGCGTCTTCGACGCCGGCGTACACCGTATCGGGATCGGTCAGTGACGGCTCGAGATGCCAGACGCGCGCGAACTCCCACGGGTGCGGCGTTCCGTCGTACCATTGATGCGTACCCGGGACGCCGTCGTAGATGAACGCGTTCCCGACCGCCGCCCACGTCGAGCCGCCGTCGTCGGAGCGTTGGATCTGCTGCCCGAACCAGCCGCTGCTCTGCGACGCGTAGAGCCGGTTCGGATCCGCGGGTGATCCCTTGACGTGATAGATCTCCCAACCCGCAAAGTGGGGGCCGTCGACCTTCCAGTCACGCCGCGTCCCGTCCGATGTCAGGACGAACGCGCCCTTGCGCGTGCCGACGAGCACTCGTACGCCGCTCATGCCGCATTCGTACGCCGTATAGGCCGGTCGTCCTTGAAGTCGTGAGTCCCGGCGGCAGCAATCCGGCAAAACCGGGTTGCGAGCGCGTACCGCGAAGTGTGCGGACGATGAGCCGAGCGCACCTCAGCCGTGCCGAGTTCGAACAAGTCGTCAGTGAGGCGGTCGACTCGCTCCCCGCGCGCTTCGCCGACATGGTCGAAAACGTCGTGATCGCGGTGGAAGAAGAGCCCAACGACGAGGACCTCGAGGCGATCGACGGCGACGACGCCGAACTGCTCGGAATCTACCGCGGTGTCTCGCTCACCGAGCGCTCCGACGACCCGCCGCTATTGCCCGACGAGATAGCGGTCTTCCGCGGCCCGATCAACCGCGTCGCCCGCACCCGCGAAGAAGCCGTCCGCGAAGTTCGCGAAACCGTCATCCACGAGCTCGGCCACTACTTCGGCCTCGACGACGAAGAGATGCCCC